>Ga0105348_1000726_pt1 | contig 24002 bp, 18 predicted proteins | sample EN8Hudsemesocosm_2_FD_83504 | JGI IMG/M metagenome (GOLD analysis project Ga0105348, IMG submission 83504) | Methane-oxidizing microbial communities from mesocosms in the Hudson Canyon - EN8C Hudson Canyon | ecosystem: Environmental > Aquatic > Marine > Cold seeps | place: Hudson Canyon... | reverse complement strand
ATCAGATGAAGTATCAAGAGCTAGAATATTAGGCATAGAATGTTTTTACAAACAGGAAGGCTAATTGAATAAAACTAAGAGAACAATACAATATAGAGCGTTGCTTGGGCATCGCCCAAGCAACAAATAACAGTACAAACCTAGCTATCTAAGCCTTGAACTATTTGCTCTTTAATTTGAGACATTTGGCCAACACCATCCACTTTAACGTATCGTGGAGAGCTGTCTTCACCTTTATCAGCCCATGAAGAGTAGTATTCTACAAGTGGGGCTGTCTGTGAGTGATAAACACCCAAACGCTTACGAACAGTTTCTTCCTGATCATCTTCACGCTGAATCAACTGCTCACCTGTTTCATCATCCTTGCCCGCAACCTTTGGCGCATTATGCTCAACATGATAAATACGACCACTACCTTCGTGCACCCGTCGACCACTTAAGCGGCTAATAATTTCTTCATCAGGCACGTTAATTTCTACAACGGCATCGATATGAATATTTTGTTTCTTCAAAGCTTCTGCTTGAGGGATTGTTCTTGGAAAGCCATCAAAAAGGAAGCCGTTTTGACAATCTGCTTGCTTGATTCGCTCTTCAATTAGTTCAATGATTGTTTCATCAGAAACCAAACCACCAGACGCCATCACTTCTTTAACTTTTATGCCTAAAGCTGAGCCAGCCTTCACAGCTGCACGCAACATATCACCCGTAGAAATCTGTGGAATATCATATTTCTCAGTCATAAATTGTGCTTGAGTGCCTTTACCGGCACCAGGTGCACCTAACAAAATTAATTTCATAAACGGATCGCTCCCCTAATGTTTCAAAAATAAATAATAAAATTAAAAATTCAAATAATTTACATTTGCCTACACATCAGCCAACAGTTGTTGATAAATAATTGATTGCGCAATCAGTTTTTGTCAAAAAAACATTATTTTAAACAAGTTAAATATAATATCAAAAACACTGAAAACAACAGTCGTGCATTAGTTTAATAGGCTTTCGTGAAATCTGTGGTGAATAAAACGCGACATTATACGACCAAGATGAGGTCAGTGGAAGCCTGAGTCTAAATGACTACACTCAAATACCCTAATTTAAGGTAATATATTGTTATTTTAAGCTGCCATGTGGCTAATCATGCCATCTAAACTACGACACTGTTCTATAGATATATCCATTAAGGCTTGTGCTTGTGAAGGTTCGATGCCAAGTTTATTTAATAACGGTAGCGGGTCAAACATTGTCGTTTCAGAATCAGCCCCTTCAGATTCCGCACCCTCGCTTATTAGACACTCATCCCCAATCCCATGCTGGGATAGATAATAATTAGCCAGCTGAGTCAAATAAACATAATGCTCATTTGCTCCCTCATAATTAAAGTTGTGGTGCATCGCAGCCACTTTAATACTTGATTCTGGAAGTCCCCACATTTTAAGTAGCACGGCGCCAATTGAACCATGCCCTAAGGCTATTAACTCTTGCGCCCCCCCCATCCCAAACACTTGTTGCTCAATTTCGCTCATACTGGCTTCGGGTTCTGATTCACGTAATTTGTTCAACATTTTAAATTCAGGTGGAAATAAATGGCCGATCAATAAAATACCAAAATTATGAAGTAAACCCGCAAGATAAGCATCTTTCTCGTCAAGCTCAAGATCGGGATCGGCCAATAAGGCTAGCGCCTGAGATAAGACCCCCGTATAAAGCGCATGTTGCCAAAAACAGTTTAAACCAAGCGGACCTTCGTTTGGAATATTAAAAGCCTTAGCAGCGGATATCCCCATTGCTAACTGGGAGACACGATCAAAGCCTAAAACAATATTGACAGCATCTTTAATCGAACTAAGTTCCCCACGGTAATTAAACAAAGCTGAACGAGCATAACGCATCACCTGCGCAGATAAACTAGGATCACGCTCAATAAGGCTCGCAAGTTGAAAAACGTCCGAATCGGGATTCGCTGTAAGATGCATAATTCTAACGGCGGTCTCAGGCATTGGGGGAAGTTTATACAAGCGCTCTAATTTACGAGCGACATCATCGAGCGATAATGCCCCGGAACAACTATTTACCCCCTCCCCTAAAACTCTAGAATTGACTGCTGGCCACTTCGCTATACGCCCCTTTATTGCACCGGTCATCGCCACACGAAAGGCTAAACCTGGTATTTTCAATATTGTACTGGAGCAACCACTGGCAGAAAAAACATGATCATTTTCCAGCATATCCATATCTACCATAACCGGCAGACCATAAGCCATCGCAAAAGCAGGAATAGCGCCTGGGTCACAGTCACGAAAAAGTTTGCCCGTATTTTCTTGACTCAAGGGTTGTAACTGGCGATTAAACGTTGTGTTCACTAACTCAAGATCAAGTTCTGCTAAAAAAGGGATGACAGCGACTACCGGGCCTCTCTGATCAATTAAAGTCACCGTTTTCGCACACAATTCAGGGACAGCATTGGCTAGGTTGATAGCCTGACCAAAGTTGTCACTGCGCGGATGATGTAGCGAATGACACATTATCCCTTTACTATCAATAAAATGACTTAACTTAGAAGCAATTGGCACTCGTCTATCCTATGTATGTATCCAATAACCCACTCACCACAAGATGTCGGACTGAAGCCTTGAACTATAACTCAAGACCGAAACTATCAGACATGTGTACACGGGCATATTAATCGGAATCTATTCCGACAACTATAATTTTGTTCGGCGACTATAACTTAGCTCAGTTTAACCATTTTTACACAAACGAATTCACCTCAAGGTCACACAATAAGGTTTCAAATTAGTGATATTTGTTACAAGGTGTGACCAAACCTTCTCTGTACCTAATGCTAACCAGTATTACGTATACCAGCAGCAATACCCGCCATTGTTACTTTCAAAGCTGTTTCAACGGTTTTAACTGTTTTAAATTCACAGCAATTCCCTTCTACGTTTTCATCCTCAGGAATATCGGAGCATAAACGGTCACGACGTAACAATTCTGCCTGAAGGTAATGCAAAGGGTCTGTATATGGGTTACGCACATTCAGAGAGCCTTGCAACTGAGGATTATCAGCTTGTAGCATATCCTGTTTTTTAACCTTATTGACCAGGTCTATCATGTCAAGATAGCGATGCCTTAACGTATGACCTAGTGGCTTTAAAGACTCCTCCACTAACAACTGATCATAATATCGGGCAATACGCGCATCTCCTTTAGCGACAACCATTTCTAACATATCAATATGCGTTTTGAAAAAGGGCCATTGGGCAAGCATTTCATCCAAAGTACTTTCTTGCGCCGAAGCAAATACTTTAGCTAGTGCTTCATCACTACCCAGCCAAGCAGGTAACATTAAACGAATTTGAGTCCAGGCAAAAATCCACGGAATGGCTCGAAGACTCTCAACACCTCCGGTCGCTTTCCGTCTGGCGGGACGACTGCCCAGCGCTAGTTTTCCCAATTCCTGTTCAGGCGTCACTGAGCGAAAATAACGTACAAAGTCAGCATTATCCCTTACTATTGCCCGATAAGAACTAAGTGACGTTTGTGTCATGTCATTCATTAACTCTCGCCATGCAGCCTTTGGTTTTGGTGGCGGTAACAAGCTTGCCTCGACCACCGCATTTAAATATAGCTTCAAACTTTGTTTAGCCACAGAAGGCATGCCAAATTTAAAACGAATCATTTCACCTTGTTCGGTAATTCGAAACGAACCTGCGACTGAACCCGGTGGTTGTGACAATATAGCCCGATTAGCTGGGCCGCCGCCACGACCAACCGTACCGCCACGACCATGAAACAAAGTTAATTTCACCTGATGATTTTCAGCTACTTCAACCAAGCGTTCCTGGGCCTGATATTGCGCCCAAGCAGCGGCCATTTGACCGGCATCTTTAGCTGAGTCAGAATAACCTATCATCACTTCTTGATGTTTTTGACAATAATTTTGATACCACGGGATACTGAGCAGCTTATCTATGGCCTCACTCGAACCTGAAAGATCGTCCAAGGTTTCAAATAAGGGCACAACTCGCATATTGTGTTGAATACCCGCTTCTTTCAACAGCAAAATAACGGTTAAAACATCAGAGGGTGAACTCGCCATCGAGATAACATAAGAACCCAGAGCCGCAGCAGGTTGTTTAGCCACAACATGACATGTTTCTAGCACTTCTTTAACTTCATTACTACAAGACCACTCAAGTGGAAATAAAGGTCGCTTGCTTTTTAGCTCAGTTAACAAGAATTTTTGCCGTTTAAGCTCATCCCACTCTTCAAAATTGCCCAAGCCCAAATATTGAGTCACCTCAGACATCACATTCATATGACGATCAGAGTCTTGGCGAATATCTAGTTTTAGTAATTCCAAACCAAAACAACTGACCCGACGTATAGTATCCAATAGCAATCCATTAGCGATCGAATCCAAACCCTTTTCAATTAATGAGCGATGGCAGAGTAACAAAGGTTGGAGCAATTCATCATTATTGAACAGCACATCAGTAGGATCTGCCGCTGCGCCCTTTGCCGTTTTTGCTGACCAATCAAGTGTCGCCGTTAAACGTTTACGTAAGCCCGTCATTATCAAGCGGTATGGTTCATTCCTATTTCGATTATTCTCATCAACATACTGTTCTGTGGCCAGCTTCAATTCTTCAGAACAGTCCCACATTGAAAGCTGGTTCATCAGGGCACGAATATCACGCAAATATAGATCAGCCGCCATCCAACGACTCAAGCTCATCACTTCCTGGGTAAGTTTAGCCGTCACGTTAGGGTTTCCATCTCTATCGCCTCCCATCCAGGATGAAAACTGAATGGGGTTGAAGTCGACAGGCAAAGTCCGGCCATATTTTTCTTGAACAGCAATATCAAAATCTCTCAAAAATTCAGGCAATGCATCCCATAAGCTATTCTCAATAACCGCAAACCCCCAGCGCGCTTCATCAACTGCTGAAGGTCTCTCTTGGCGAATTTCGTCAGAATGCCAAGCCTCACAGACCAATCGATTTAAACGCTCATGTATACGACGTTTCTCCTTTTCGCATAAATCAGAACGATCCAGATCAGATAAACACGCCGTCATCTCTTCATATTTCATAATCAGAGTACGACGTGTGACCTCTGTAGGGTGCGCGGTTAGAACAAATTCAACGTTTAAATCCTGCAGTAAATTACTTAAGTCCTGCTGTGATTTACCTGCTTGCTTTAAACGCGTTAGTAAATCATCAAAGTTCTCGATGCCTGCTTCTTTGTCCGTTCTATTTCGTCTAACGGTATGATATTGCTCTGCAATATTTGCCAAATTTAAAAACTGGTTAAACGCGCGTGCAACGAAAACCACTTCATCATCACCCAAGTCTTGTAAAATTCGAACCAATTCAGGGCTAGCATCGCCAGCCTGCTCTTCTCTATCTAACTTAGCTGCAGCTCGAATTGCTTCGAGCTTATCTAAAAACGCCTGTCCCAAATGGCTCTGTATATTTTGACCGAGCAAATCACCTAATAAACGAACATTGTCTCTCAAGGCAGGGTGAAGCGCAGTCATATTTGGCTCCGATAACTTCTTTTCAGGCATATTTAAATTCCTTTTGACTTGTGTAACAAATACATACAAAAATTCCGACACCAAGCAGTCAAACTATGGCTAAACTTTATATATTAAGACTCAAGAGTAGATAATTAAACAGCACGAAACAATATAATTACTACCCTTTTTAAGCACTCTATAAGGATAATAGCTCATGAAAATTAAAGCGCTTGCAGAATGCTGGGAACAACAAGCAAAAGCGACCTTAACGACTGATGAATACTCGTTCCGCTTACCCTTGGAAGATGCCGCTAAAATAGATGCATTAGCGGAGATGTACCCAAAAAGAAGTAAAAGTGAAATATTAAGCGAACTACTTTCTGCTGCACTGGATGAATTGGAAACGAGTTTTCCTTATATTGCGGGGAACAAAGTGATCGCCAAAGATGAAATGGACGACCCACTTTATGAAGATGTAGGACCAACGCCGAAATTCATGGATTTAAGCAAAAAATATCGAACTGTACTCAAGAAACAAGGAATTAAGGCAGCTAACGGCTAAGTTAGTTAACACTAGTACAGCGATTAAAAATAATGTTAAGTTATTTTTGTAAGACTCTTCTTCCCACCCTCTTATTTGGCCTGTTACTTCTGTCGCAGGCTTCACCATCTGCTGCGCAACCCGAGCAAGATATAAAAGCGGCCTATTTATATAATTTTATCAAATTCATTACTTGGCCAGAGTTCACTAGTGAGCAAACATTTAATCTCTGTATACTAGGGGAAGATCCTCTCAACTCAACACTTAAGCGACTAGACCAACGGCTTGTTCATGGTGCCTCCTTGAAAATTCAGAATATTTCGAGCCTATCTCCCGCATCACAATGCCGCGTTATTTTTATAGGTCACTCAGAAGAACGGGGTCTTGATGGTATTTTTTCTTTTCTAGGCCAATCGCCTGTACTGACCGTTAGTACCATTGATGATTTTGCAAGCCAGGGCGGCACAATCGGTTTTGTCACACTTGGTAATCGCGTTCGCTTCAACATCAACCTTAAGCACGCACAGCAAGCTAAACTAACCATTAGTTCAAAGTTACTTGAACTTGCTAATAAAGTGGTGAAGTGAGCATGACTAAATTCAAAGACCTGCCAATCAAAAACAAACTAACCATTTTCATCATGGTATGCACTTTATTATCGGTGGCAGTTTTAAGTTCAGTATTTATCTATCAACAGTACCATTCTTTTAAACAACAGATGTCTGAAGAATTCACTACCATTGCCAAAATCATCGCTGACAGAAGTAATGCTGCAATCTTATTTGAAGACACTTACGCCTTGAATGAAATCTTATCTAGTTTATCCCTGCACAAACAGGTACTTTTAGCTTGCACCTATAATTTGGAAAACAGACAACTCGCCGAATATCGCCGTGCCGATAAGATTCAAACAGCCAACAGCATACTCAATTGCCCAAAGACCCCACAAGCTGGCCTCCTACTATTTAAAGACCACTATTTCTATATCAGCGAGCCTATCACTATTGACGACGAGGTCAGCGGTTTGATTTACATTCAAACCTCGACCGACAAACTGAGTATAGCGATCAGCAACACAACTTATTCAGTGCTAGGTTTATCTAGTTTTATTATTATCGCAGCCCTGATATTTGCAGGGTATGTCCAACGTTTTATTTCAGACCCGCTCATTAAACTCCAGGAGATAGCAAGCCTGGTCAGCATCGAAAAAGCATATTTCCCTAAAGCGACCAAGCAAAACAATGACGAAATTGGCGCCTTGGTTAAGGCCTTTAACACTATGTTAGATACCTTATCTGAGCAGAATAAAGTCATACTTGAGCACCGATCCACGCTCGAAAAGAAGGTCGATGAGCGCACCAAAGAACTGGCCATCGCCAACAAAGAGCTAGAAGCTTTCAGTTATTCAGTGTCTCATGACTTAAAATCGCCACTTCGAACCATCGAAGGTTTCAGTCTTGCGCTAATAGAAGATTATGGCGATCAACTAAACGACACGGCAAAAAGTTACCTAAAAAAGGTCAGACGAAGCAGTATTAAAATGTCTGAACTTATCACTAGCCTACTCCAGCTTTCAAGAGCAACACGTCAAACATTCAAGAAAGAACAAATAGACTTCAGTGCCTTATGCGAAAAAGTGTCTACATCCGTTCGTGAACAAGACGTTCAGCGAACGGCAAGTTTCCAGATAGAGCCTAACATGCTTGCAAAAGGAGATACCGCTCTTATAGAGATCGTATTGGATAACATCATAGGCAATGCTTGGAAATATAGCCGCAAAAAAGACACAACCGAGATTGAAATTGGCACCACTAGCCATTTAGATAACACGATATATTATATTAAAGATAGTGGCACTGGTTTTAGCATGAAATATGCTGACAAGTTGTTTGAGCCTTTCAAGCGCTTACATTCAGAAGATGACTTTGAAGGCACCGGTATCGGTCTGGCGACGGTAGCACGAATTATAGAACGACATCATGGAAAAATTTGGGCAGAGTCAGAGCCTGGTATTGGTACGCAGTTTTATTTCACCTTATTTCCCGACAAGCTCAAATAATGAATAAGAACTAATTAATGAAAAGAATTTGTTAAGTACAAATGATGAACTAACTTAATACCTACTGAACAAAAACACGAATAAACTAGAAAAATCGAACCCAATAAACACTTGTACTGAATACTAGTTGTATTCAGTATTTTTTAGCCTAAACTGAGGATAAGTAATACAAAAATGATCGATACATTACGTAAATCGAGTAATTGATAATCAATTCACGTTCAAATACTTATCCCTATTAAGCATAAAATCCAAAGACCTGTATGTATAATATATTAATCGTTGATGATTCTGAAAGCGACGCGCTGTTACTGCTGCGCAAGCTCAAAAAAAATGGTTTACAGGTCAAAAGCAAACGCGTCTATTCGCATACAACACTTACTACAACGTTGAATGAAGACGACTGGGATATCGTTATCTCAGATCATAACATGCCATGTTATTCTTCTACTGAAGCCTTGGAAACAATAAGACAATACAAGCCAGATATGCCGGTTATCATTGTTTCGGGCGAAATTTCAGAAGAAGATGCAGTTAAAGCTATGAAGAATGGCGCACAAGACTATGTCATGAAGAATAATCTAGCCAGACTGATTCCTGCCATTGAGCGAGAAGTAAAAGAAAGCGAATCTCGTCACGCTAAACGTGAGGCAGAACAAAACCTAGAGCACCTTGCAAACCATGACAGTCTCACCGGACTAGCAAATCGAGATCATTTTGAGAAATGTCTAAATGACACTTTCACAGATACCAAAATAAATAATTCAGAACACGTATTGATGTCACTCGACATTGACCAATTCAAAATAATTAACGATACCTGCGGGCACGTAGCAGGAGATGAGCTGCTAAAACAGGTCTCTCTAGTACTACTGCGTGAAACAAAAAGCTCTGATACCCTCTCCCGCCTTGGCGCTGACGAGTTTGGTATATTACTAGTCGAGACATCACAAACCCAAGGCAAGCAAATAGCTGAGCGAATACAAAGAGCGGTCAAAGAACTTGATTTCACTAATCAGAACAAACCTTTTACCACCAGTATAAGTATTGGCCTATCAGCCATAAACCAAAAAGTTCACTCTACACAAGCCATCATGAGCTGTGCAGATATGGCCTGCAATGTCGCCAAAGAAAAAGGCCACGAAGGCATTCATTGGTTTACTGAAGATGACCCGGTGTATCAGCAACGTCGCATTGAAATGCAATGGGTCAGTAAAATTAAACAAGCAATTTCTGAAGACCAATTTGTGCTTCACTTTCAGCCTATGAAAGGACTTCAAGAACATTGCATAGGTACACATGGTGAGTTTCTAGTACGTTTACAACAAGAAGATCGCCTAGTGTACCCTGGTGAATTTATCCCAGCGGCAGAGCGCTACAAACTTATGACCCGTCTTGATGGTTGGGTGGTTAGAAATGCCTTTAAATACCTTGCAGAGTCAGGTTTGGGTAAAAAAAGTGAAGGTACTTTCTTTATCAACCTATCAGGCAACTCACTAAGCGACAAAGCTTTTTTTAATGATATTCGAAATCTCCTTACTGAGTATGACATTCTCCCTGAACGAATCTGCCTAGAAATAACCGAAACGGCTGCCATTGATAATTTGAATTCAGCCGTCGAATTTATTAAGGAAATCAGAGAAGAAGGTTTTAAATTTGCATTGGATGACTTTGGTGCAGGCATGAGTTCCTTCTCTTACCTTAAAACAATTCCTGTCGATTATTTGAAAATTGACGGTAGCTTTGTTCTTAACTTATTAAACGATCCAATTGATAGAGGCATAGTCGAAGCCTGCAATGGCATCAGTCATGCTGCTGGATTGCAAACCATTGCAGAGTTTGTTGAAAACCAGGAAACTTGCGATGCCTTAAAAGCAATAGGCGTCGACTTTGCTCAAGGTTTTGGTATCGAACGGCCCGGACCGCTGAAGTGAAGCTTCTTTAACTCAAAAAGGCAAAAAGTATTATTTGAATTACCTTTTCACCATTATTTCTAGTACTACCAACTTTAATTTCATCCTCGCTGAAAACTTCGCAAACTCAGTCAGCGCCAAGCTACAAAGCAAAGTATTAATTTACAAAACTAAGGTTTTTAAACTTGAATTAAAGACTAAACTGGGACAGCAGTAAGCTGATAATATCAATCAAACAATTATCAACATTGCTTGATATGAAGAGTTGATCTAATAAGGCGCTTTTCGCACAACTTTTAATCGGCTAAGATTAGTATGATATCTGTTGTTCTTAATCTTAAAATATAAAGAAACAATGATAATCTTTACCAAGAGTTCTTAAAGAATATATTCAATCTTTTTTGGGCGACGAGCATGGCTACAATTAACTCACGATTAGGTGACTTACTTGTCGAAAGACATTTAATCACAAACGCTCAACTTGAAGATGCGGTTTGCCAACAGCAACACTCTCAACTACAGCTTGGTGAAATACTTGTTCAACATAGGGCTTTGAGTGCTAAGCAGCTCAGAAGAACACTCAAAATTCAAAAAGAACTTAGAAATACTATTCTCTCAACATTTATATGCCTTGTGCCCTTTCAGATAGCTTGTGCAGACGAAAAAAAACTTTATGCACAGACTCCCCCTGAAGTCGTCACTAGCCCATACAAACAAAACTCAGAAACAAAATTAAGCCTTTCCTTTAGCTCAATTATAAAAGGCTTTGACTATTTATTATCAAATACGACTACCTATCAATTAAATGAAAACCTAAGATTTCCTAATATTCAGACCTCTCAATACAATATGAACATAAGAAATAATTTTAATACTAACAATAACTTCAGCACAAACTATGACTTTATGTTTGGCAAAGACAGCTTCAGTGTCGAAATGAAGCTATCATTTTAATCAAATTATCTTCTGATCGAAAATTGTAGTCACTTTTCTATGTAAATACCTAATATCACCAAATTAGCCATATGTCAGGTTACACTTAAACATGTGTTTGACTTTAGTATACCTATACAATTATCAAAAAATGTATCAGTACTTTGATAGTATTCCCCCTATTACAACAAGATTACCAATGGAAGTGTTTCAATCTCACTATGAAAAAGACTCAAGCCGTTAGAAATATTTTAAAACAGCATAATATTACCAGCTGGTTTCAACCTATAATTAATGTCGAAACGCGTGAGTTACTTGGCTGGGAAGCTTTTACACGAGGCCCGTCAGTAGGCCCTATTCATGATGCGCCTTCTCTTTTTGATTCTGCGGCCCAAGCAGGTGTTCTTAAACCTTTTGACGTGATGTGCATGCATAATGCGGCTTTATGCTTTGAGCAATTACAGCTACAGGGTAAGTTATTTGTTAAATTATCAAATGAAATGCTAGTAGCGAGTAGCCGTCTAAAGAAACAGGTTGGAGCAATGATTGCCGACAGTTCACTCCCAACATCTAAAATAGTGCTTGAAATAGATGAACGAAATGCCTGTAACAATCTCGAAGAACTCATTCAAGCCGTTCACTTCTTTCATGAGCAGGGCTTCGAAATTGCGATTGCCCAACTAGGCGATATAGAAGATTTAAATGATACAACAGCCCTACAAAATCTATGGGCTAAGCTAAAACCCAATTATGTAAAAATTGGCCGTCAATTTATTACTAATTTACTCGGTAGCGCGTCAAAACAGGCATTTGTACGCGAAATAGTAGCTTTAGTACGTTCTGTTAATTCCAGTGTGATCGCTGAAGGTGTTGAAACTCAAAGAGAGCTTGAGAAGCTTCAAGATCTGGGAGTACAAAACATACAAGGTTACCTCATTCAAAAGCCCGAACTGGCACCTGTTGCACCTAACCTTGAAAAGATCTTACCGTCATTGGAGTCAATAAATTCTAACGCCAATTTAGCTTGTGATTTAGTGGTTTCAAAAAACAAAGTTGAAAGCAATTTTTTAGTTGAAGACGTCATTAATATTTTTGAGGAAAAGGTGTTCCTCAATTCCTTGGCAGTTGTTGAAGATGACAAGATCATTGGTATGGTTTACCGCACATCCTTTCTTGCAAAATTAAGCTCACGCCAGCGGCGTGATGTGCTCGCATCAAAATCAATTAAAACCGAAATGGAAAAAGATTTCTTACAGGTAGACTCTCATGTCAGAATGGAACAAGTCAGTCGTTTGGTTACTGCTAGGGCACGTTTATATACCGAGCACGATTTTGCAATTACCAGTCAGAATAAATTCATTGGCGTCGGAACAGCCATTGACCTCCTTCGTAAAATAACCCAATTACGAACAGATCAGGACCAACAATCAAATCTTCTCACTATGCTACCCGGTAATGTACCAATTGGTGATTGTGTCAGTGAGCTCTTAGAGCGCGACGCAAAATTTACCATAGCCCTACTAGACCTAAATAATTTCAAACCTTTCAACAATCATTACGATCACACCAAGGGAGACGAATTATTGGTTATTTTTGCGGATCTCATCCGTAAGCATATAAATAGCGATACTGACTTTGCGGGCCATATTGGCGGTGACGATTTCGTTGTCATCCTCCAACAAGATAACTGGCAAGCAGTGTTGGCCTCACTCTTCACAGAGTTCGATCATAGAGTTCTGAATTTTTATACTGAAGAGGATCAGGCTCAAGGAGGTATTCAAAGCACTAACCGCTTTGGTGAGGATAGCTTCTTTGATTTTGTCAATATTTCCGGGGGCGCGATATCTCTCACTGAAGAATTCTTTGAATCTTTCCAGTCACTTTTAACACTACTAATCAAATTAAAGCAGCGAACGAAGCGTGATAAAACTTTGCGACTCGCTCATCAACAAAACAACACAATATCTTTGTTATCATTTGAAGAAGGGAAATTTGACGAAATCATAAATGAAAAAGCCAGTACATAAGTGCCTACATATTTCTTAATATGTAAAATGTAAGAGAAATCGCACAAAGCTTAGCGTTTTTGTCTCTATGACTTTTTTTTAATAAGGACTATTATTTACTTACTGCTTAGGACGGCAAAGGATATAAGGAAATTAGCTGTTAAGGATGACAAGATCAGGAAGATCAAAACTCATGGATTGAAGAAAATGGAATTTACAAGCTGAAGGATCAGCGGTAGGGATACACTAATAAAGCCTCGTTTTTAACGGGGCTTTGTTGCTTTTACCTTTTACGTACACCCTCTATACCCACAAGTTAGTAAACACTTCAGTTAATTCTCTTATAATGAAGAAATTTAAAATATACTATATTCTTTATTTATCCTTTTAGTGCTTTATGAACAAACTTTTTATCATAGGTTTACCTAGAACAGGTACAACGAGTATCAGCGTCGCCCTTTTAGAGCATAATTTCAAAGTTGCGCATACTGCTTACACTAAACGAGCTTTTGAGCTCGCAGATGTAATATCAGATGCCCCCTGCTTTTGCGACTACCAACAGTTAGACAAAATCTTTCCAAATTCAAAATTTGTGTATTTAGACAGAGAGTTTGAATCTTGGCTGCCATCAATTCAAATGTTACTGGGAAAAATGATGGTCAATTTAGACCTAAAAGCCGGCCACTTTAACCCAGTACTCAAACGAAGTTTTCATCATACTTTTTCTCTTTCAAATACTGCAAAGCCATTGAGTAGTCAGCATTTAGAAGCCCGTTACCTTCGACATCAACAAGAAGTATTTAACTATTTCTCGACCAGAGATGATTTTTTAAACATCAACATTAGTACACGCAATAGTCTATCAACGCTATTAGATTTTTTAGGTATCCCCTCTAAAAAAGAGCAAACGTTCCCTCATCTCAATGTTGGAAAAATTGTGGACAACTGGAAAGAGTTCAAACACCCTAATAAAGTTAACCCCAACAGCGCGGGGAAAGAGCATCGAAAATTTTTTGATTACACGTGAAGCTTAGATCTTAGCTAACCAAACATAGACTTTTAAACGCCCGCTCTCTGTTTGATCAAAATGAAAGCTCATAATCCTAGCAGACAGCGAAACAGATGTTTGCTCTTTAATATTTTCTACTAGCAGCTGACGACCACTTTTAAACTGAACAACAATTAGTTCTTCTGACACCTCACTTTGTTCCTCAAACGCTAACTGTATCGCTGCCCTTTTTACTGCGAGCTTAATTTGATCCGATAATAAACCAGAAGCGGTTTGTCTTTCTACAGCACCAATGGCGCCATCAAAGTTTTTGTATTTTGGGTTTTTCAACCAAGCCTTATCATTCTGGTCAAAAATCACCTGCTCAGTATTTGACATTAGTTTCGGGAAAGCGACTCGATTAAATAGGGTGGCACCACTAAAGCACCTGTCAGTCACCAAATAAGATAGGCTACCAGCGTTGTCAACTTGTACAGAGCTAGTCTCTTGCAGAGAGCTTAAATTGGCGTCGCCGGTGTTAAGCAATTTTAAATACTTATAAGCCTCAATATCTGCACCATTTATATAGGCCGCTTGTATCAATGCATTTTCGATTGATTTGATGTCTTGCTCAACAGGACTTGTGGCTTGAAAGCTCATACCAAGCGCTGCAAACTCGTTTTCAGAAGATGGATAGCAAAGCCATTTAGGACTGCACGTATCAATTCGACAGGTTTCTGGAAGGCAACTTGGTAGAGTCGCAGGTTTTTCCCCAAGTGTGACATAGCTATATACATAACCATCTTTTGAGATATCCTGAGCAAAATTGAATGTTTGCCCATTAGTCTCTAGCTTTTCATCATCTTCTTTAATATTGCTCGTATCAACCTTGAGCCCTAAATAGCTACTCAGACTTAAAAGAGCCCTTCGTCTAGATTTTACAACCGGTTTTTCTCCGCCAATATAGATATCTCTAGACAGACCAACTTGCCCGACAATATTGTCTGAAACATGCTTATTCAACCAACAGGGAACTGTCTCAAGTAACGAAGATTCATTTTCAGATGAACCTATTTGGACAGTTTGATCTTTTAAAGTACATGCAGAAACACTTATTAGAATAGATAAGCCGATAGCCAATCTAGTAGATATGATCTTAAACATTAAATACGCCCTTCAACTTCCAAAATAGCTTTGAAATTCAGCTCCGGTTAGTAAACTTTTTTCAATATAACTCAGATCAAGCAGACCTTCCCCATAAAAGTTTGGAAATTGATTATCCCGAAGTTCACTTTGAGCTTTAAGAACAATAACATCATCTCCGTATACCTCTTGCTGATAAAGTGAAGCAATCAACTCGTGATTTATATTAGCGCCAAAAGGAAGATTTCCAAGATAACTACTCACGAATAACCCAGTTCGCCCCTTGTCTAGTTTTTCAATGTAATAACTATTAGTTTTAGAATGGTCAATTAAATAAGTTTGAGGAGTAGTAGGAAAAGAAGCGTAGGTGTTATTTCCCAAGGTCCAAGTTTTTTTCGCATTTCTAAAGATACCTGGGAAGAAATCTTTAACCAAACAAGTTATTGTGTAGGCTTCAATTCTATTTTCTTTATAAAACAGCGTCATTAAAAATTTAGGGTCAAAGAAATAATTGGCTGTAATTTGATCATCAATACTTCTAGAAACCTGAGGAAGACCTAAAATTCCCTCAGCATAAGAAATAGTATTGCCTACACGAATATTCGAAAGTTTCTCATATTCAATATCATGCGTAAATTCAGAACGAATTGAGTCAAAGCCGTCACTTATTAAAGATACAGCCTCAGAGTACTCCCCTAAGGCAATAATGATAGCAAGCAGCGTAAAAAGGTAACTCTTTGAACGATTTACCAACAAAGAGTTGGCCATCACCTTTTTTAGTTCATGCGCCGCATCATGATGCTCATCTTCTTTATTTTCCATGCTCTTTTCCTTCTACATGTACTCAAGACCTAAGAGCTAGTTTTGTATTTGGCAATACGCTTATGTACTTTAAGAAGATATTTTTTTGTTTCGTCATAAGGCAGGTTTTTTACCAGGTGATCAAATACCTCTTTTGGTTCAAGCTTATTAATTTGCTTAACCGCGCCTCTTAGCTTCAGCTTACCAGTAAAGGCTTTTGCTACATTGCCTGCACCGGTATTGTAGGCGGCAATAGAACAATACAAACGACTCTCTTTATTTGTAATTCCTCTAAGGTAACGGTAATACAAAATATTTAGATACGTGGTTCCTATTTCAATATTCTTTTCAGATTCATACAAATAGCTAGGCGCCAAAATTTTAGCCTTGCCAAATAGCTTAGCTGTCGCATCCTGCCCAGCACTAGTTGGGACTATTTGCATTAAGCCATAAGCAGGTACGGGTGATTTCGCCATAGGATTAAAAGCAGACTCAGTTTCGATGATCGCAAACACTAATGATTCATCTATTTTTGCTTGCGCAGCGTATTTTGAAACATCGGACCTTAAATGACGGGCTGGCTTAGGCAGCTTATTAACTCGTAGGTCAGCGTAATCCCTCACATTAGATGTGCTAGGTTTGGATTTACTAGGTTTTTCTTTTGACTCCTGTTTTTCAGAAGTTTCAAAGGGTACCACTACAGAAACAACAGTTTTACCTTTGGTGTTAACTGTTTCTGTCTTGACTTGCTTCGCCCACATACGATCAACAATTTCGTCAATTTCTTTATCTGTGAGTCTCGGTTTCTCAGAGACAAAAGGTAACAAAACAGGTAATGGCTTTACTTCTGCCGTTTTTAAAAGACTTATCTGCTGTTTACTCCTCTTCTCTACCGCTTGAGCGACGACATCATCTTTAAATGCTTCCTGTTTGTTTTTAACTAGGATATCTTTGAGCTTAGAGCGCAGTTCATCATCACTTGCTTGCTCATCATTATTAGTATTTGTGATCGCTATGGATATTTTCTTATTCTCAAAATCAACTTTGCGCCGTTCTTTTAAATCATCAGAATATTCAACCCATACCTTCCTACTTGAAGTGACCGGTTTATCCCATGTCTTTTTTATATTTTTTGTATATTTGTTGTGCTCTTCTTCGTAGATCGCCTTAAATGCCTTGAACTCTTCTTCAAATTTTTTCTTGTAAGCATCAAATTCAGATGCTTCTTCACGCTTGAACTGTTCTAATTCGGATTGAAATGAAGGCGCCTCCAAAGCGCTCGTACTCTCCTTCTGAAATTCTGAATCGTTTTTAAATTCAGCATCCATTTCAAATTCAGCATCCATTTCTGCAAATGGATCTTTTGCTGCAACAGTTTGTGCAACAAGAGTGCTAGCCATTACCGTGGAAAGAAAAATCAAAGGTAGCTTCGTTAAATTTTTTGTAAGAATTTTCATGGTAATTTCTCTACTCAAGCAAAAAGGGGTAGCGACTGTTACTTCATGTTTAACACAAGTGAATATAAGAATAGGGAGAGAGGACCTCCCCCTATTAAACGACTATCGCCGTTTCTATCTATTAGTACTTAGTTCTTATAATTTTCGAACTCTTTGTCCATTTCTTCACCCGCTTTTTTGGCTAGGAAACGCTCATAAAGTACTTTCTCATCTCTAGGGTTTAAATCTCGCCCTGAACTTTTAACAATTTGATCAAATAAGGTGGCTGTGACATCAGGAGACATTGTCATCATGACACATAGCTTTTGGGTATTATCCGGAAAATCAACATAGTCAACATTAGTTGCTCTACTACCTGAAAGGGCTTGCTGTGCTAACTGCTTCGACACAGATTCAAAGTCTGAACCAGAAGAAGAGCCATCAGCGGTATCAGTTAAACGTTGATATGTCTTATCCATGGCCTTAACACTGACGTTAATTTGTTTAGCCAATTCAGCTCTTGCAAGTGCTGAAGCTTTATTCTTAAGAATATTAAAATCTGCTGTAGTCTGAACACACTGAGTGTCAGCAATACCATTTTCAATGATTGGATTTAGTACCCACGATGGTAGCTTAATTTTTTGAGCAGATGGTTCATAAGTTGGTTGTACATTATTACTTGAACACGCAGACAGTAGCGTAAATACAGAAACTGCTGCAATAGTTTTGATCGACTTCATTATTATCTCCAGAGTAGTTATTTTACAAATTGTTATATCTTTTATTGACGGACACTAAATCAAATTGAAACAACGATTTTTTATTTAATATTCATTTTGTTAATTTACGAACTTATTAAGATGTAAGTGCGTCTACCCAAGCCATTGATAAACACACTTTATTCTATAACTGTACTATTTTAGCTACAGTGTAGCACCCGTTTAAATTTTTTCCTTAGTAAGCTGTTTTCTTAACATATTTTTTTATATATTTTGAAGCCAACATAAAATAACGGAATTTAATCGGGCATTGCTCAATATCACCCCGACCAAATCATTGTTACTCGCTGACAATTGAAAGCTTTCTATACAATACAGTTATATTGCTTCGAACCCATCGAATGAAACCCGCTTTTGATGTCATAAGCATTCATGTGAGATGAAAATATTGTGGAGCGGCAATTTCAGGAAAAATAGACCTAAGCTTTATGCTACTAGTTAATCAAGCTTTTGAGTATTTGGAGTAATAATAGATAGTTGGAAAAATGGCGTCCCCGAGACGATTCGAACGTCCGACCCTTCGCTTAGGAGGCAAATGCTCTATCCAGCTGAGCTACGGGGACTTAATGGATCGCAGTGTATCAGTTGATTCATTGAAGTTGAACTGATTCGACTTCAATCTTGTTAAAAACATGAATTTTATGCCTTAATCCTAACTTTTTGCCTTTTGGCTGGAAATAAAATAATTATTGAGCACCACACATGGAAAGTTTAATTTTATTCATTCTCATGCAAAGCAGTGACGCTAGGCTGTCCGCCTTCATCGATATTTACATGCAAATTGATGGGGCGGCAGCATACCTGACAATCTTCTATGTAGTCTTGCGCCTGCACCGAACAATCTATTTGTATTTCAATAGACTCACCACAGTACGGGCAACAGATAGATTGAAGTTTGAGTTCATAATGAACACTCATTGTAACCTAATCCCTGGATAAATTAGTTATGCGGAAAGTCGAAGTTTATGCCTTGTGCAAGTGGTAATTCACTCCCATAGTTAATGGTATTGGTCACCCTTCGCATATAGTTTTTCCAAGCATCCGAACCACTCTCCCTCCCTCCTCCTGTATCTTTTTCACCACCAAAGGCACCGCCTATTTCAGCGCCTGATGTGCCTATATTAACATTCGCAATACCGCAATCTGAACCACAGGCACTTAAGAATAACTCCGCCTCGGAGATGTCTTGTGTAAATATAGCAGAAGATAAACCTTGCTTGACATTGTTATGTACATCAATCGCTTCTGATAAGGTTTTATAGGTATGTACATAAAGCAAAGGTGCGAATGTTTCTTCCTGCACGATAGTCGCACTTTCTTTAATTTGAATGATAGCCGGTGTGATATAGAACCCCTGACCCAGCCGTTCATTCTCAATAAGTTCACCACCACAAATGAGATGTCCACCTTGCTTCAGCGCTTTCCTAATACTTTGCTGCATATTATCGATCGCCAGCCTGTTTATTACCGGCCCCATTAAGTTATTTACGTCAAAGGGATCACCAATTGTGACCGAAGCATAAACACTTTTGAGTTGAGCAAGAAAAGGCTCTTTTAAACTATCATGCAGAATCAGACGTCTTAATGTTGTACAGCGTTGGCCGCTTGTACCCAACGCAGAAAAAGTAACGGCTCTGATGGCCAAGTCCATATTGGCACTTGGGCAAACAATCATTGCATTATTGCCACCTAGTTCAAGCAATGATCGCCCCATACGGGCGGCAACGCGTTTCCCTACTGCCCGCCCCATTTGACAAGAGCCTGTTGCAGAAACTAAGGATATTGATCGCCTGTCCACGAGATTTTCAACCTGATGCTTCTCTCCAAACACCAAGCTACTTAAAAAATCGTACTCTCCAAACTCACTAATTGAAGTCAGTAAAAGGCGATGGCAAGCCAGGGCACTTAATGGGCACTGACTTGAAGGTTTCCAAATTAAGCTATTGCCACAAATTAAAGCCAATGCAGCATTCCAGCCCCATACAGCCATCGGGAAGTTGAACGCACTAATAATTAGTACCGTGCCAAGTGGATGCCACTGTTCCATCATCCTATGATTTTCACGTTCGGTGCTCATGGTTAAGCCGTATAGCTGTCGAGACAAACCCACTGCAAAATCACAAACATCAATTAATTCCTGAACCTCTCCTAGACTTTCCTGCCAGGGTTTACCTGATTCCAGAGTGATAATTGTGGCCAGATCATTTTTGTGTGATCGTACTTTATTGGCAAACAATCGTACCAACTCCCCGCGCTTTGGCGCGGGTACTTCTCGCCAATGCATAAAAGCTTCAGCAGAATGTTTAACAATACTATCAATCTGCTTGTCATCGGCATGTCCGATATTAGCGAATGGCAAACCCACTATTGGACTAATAACAGCATGAGAGTCATCACTATCTAATCTATTTGCTCCCAGATAGGCGCTCCCATATCGATTATGCTCGTCATAGAAGTCATCTAGCACATTAATCAATGCTGAATTATTCGTTTTCATTAGCAGTATCTCCGTCACTTTTAACTAGTTTATGCTTAATTCAGCCATTCGGTAGGGTTCGGCAAAGTCATTACTCAGAAGGTCATCAATATCAAGTGTCTCTTGTTCTACGAAGCCACTACGTGCTTTATCGTCCTGTAAAATCAAATCCAATGTAGCAACAGCTGCACAAGACGTGGCTATTTGAATAGCACTTTGAGACAAGCTATGTTTTAACAAGAAGGTTCGACTACGTTGCTGTAACGTTGTACCTAAGACCCCCGTTGCAACAACTGAAATAAGTACAAAATCTTGTGTCGTAATTGCGACAGAACTCTCTAGAATCTCCATTAACATATCTCTACGTTTGCCTTCTTCTCCAAGGCGTAAGTCTCTGAAAAGAAAGCGCATTAGTTCACAATGCCCTGGATATCGAATAGTTTTATAGGTTAGTTCCCTCACTTTACCTTCTAATGAATGACATAAGTTTGCTAAGCCACCAGAGGTATTAAATGCTTCATACTCTACACCCGATACAGAAAATACTTCGCGTCCTTCAAGCGGCTCAATCAAACTAAGTTTATTATTCTTAATCGCTTCGCAAGGGTTAGCATATTCATTAACAAGCCCTTCTGTACTCCAAGTTAGGTTATACATCATCTGATTTGATGGAAATTCGGGAAGCGCGCCAACGCGTAACTTTAGGGTATCTAGTTTGTCGAAATATTTTTTGAAACTGTAAGCAAGTATCCCAATAAATCCTGGGGCCAATCCACATTGAGGCATAAATACTTGCCCTGGTTTTGCTTTTTTAGCTATTACTTTAATCGCCTTGGTGCAGTTGACGTCTTCTGTTAAGTCAAAATAACTACAGCCGCATACTAAGGCAGACTCGGCCACTAGTTTATTTTCATTAAATGTCAGCGCTGACAAAACAACATCTTGTCCTTTTAACAATTCTTTTAAGGACTGATCAAAGTTGTTTGTTTCAATTAGATGTGTTCTAAAACTTTTCGCGTACTTATCAACGGCCTGAACATTTATATCTGCCCCAGATATCTGATAGTTTTTTTTTCGACAAAGAAGTTCACAGATAGCACCACCTATGCGGCCAAGACCAAGTACAACAATTTTTTTAACTTTAGTGGCTCTAGTCATAACTCGCCCCATTCAATATGAAATTATTAAAGAGTTTTTTATACCTTACTCATATCTGTTGACTCGAAAATCTTATCCGCATTTGTAGTTACAAAACCTTGAAACAACTCGCCATCAGTTTGTTCAAAACGTTCCGCAAACTCGTAGTAGCATGTGGTGATCAATTGCTCTAAACCATCGTCAAATTTAACTTTTTGTTTATCTGCTAATGTTGAAGCCTGAATGAGTAATTGCTCCTTATTGCCCTTTATAATTCCTCCAGTCGAGTTCAATTTGTAATCATGTCGCAACAATAAATCGACTACTTCAGAAAGATCGGTGTATATCTTTAATCTATTGATAAACAGGGTGAAATGATTCGCTCTCAAGCCCCATATAGTTAACCATGCGGCATACTCTGATTGAGCCAATAAAGTTAGATAGTCTTGATAGCTTGGTAATAACCACAATCGCCCTGAGCATAATGTAGGTTGTGTTTCGACGGTTATAGATTTAATGAGTTTGTTAATTATGTGCTGCGCACCCGCGTTCAACTCATGCCAGTGCAACTGACTTATAAATATTTTTGTCGGTGTGTCTGTGTGGACATAACAGCGTGCTGTCAGCTTTTTCTCTTTAAACTGATAACTGTCAAAGTATTGATAACCTAGTGCAAAAATTTCGGGTTCTAGATTATCTATAGAGATGGGTGAGTTGGCGAAAGTACGAAAGGCGACATGATCATTAACCAATACCTCCCCTTCACGTTCAAATAGGTGATGTATGCTTAAAGCTTGAGGGCATATGGCAATATATTGTTGCCAAAGCAAAGTATAAAAGTCATCTAATTGCTTCATACTCACTCCAATATAGCTCAGGCCTTATTAGAGGTTTCTAATTAAAAGATAGGTTACAAAGTACCTTATTTCAACGTTCTTCTCTAATTTTCATGTTCATCACCCATTTAGACTTTGCTGTTTTGTGGGCTAAACTTAACGTATTGAAAGGCTTATAATGAGTCTTTATTGTTCAACAAGGTAGGTTATATATGCGACTTATCACGATTGAAAACCTCAAAGAAATCATAGTCAAGGTTGGAATTGAGCCCTTTATGGCTCAAACCATAGACGCCCTAAAAGCAGACTTTGCTCGATGGCACGAGTTCAACAAATGCCCTCGTCACGCAACCCACTACCCTCAAGGTGTTATTGAACTGATGCCTTGCTCAGATAATGAGCTCTATAGTTTCAAATTTGTAAATGGTCACCCTAGTAATACTCAAAAAGGCAAAATGTGTGTCACTGCACTTGGTTTACTCGCTGACGTTAAATCTGGCTATCCACTAATGTTAAGTGAAATGACCTTATTGACCGCTATTCGGACAGCTGCAACAGCCGCATTAGGCGCCGTATACTTAGCCCGTAAAGATAGCCACCACCTCGCGTTAATTGGCACAGGGGCACAAGCAGAATTTCAATTCATTGCTACCCAATCGGTGTTACCAATCGATACAGTCAGTTTTTATGACCCCGACATCAAAGCAATGGAAAAATTTGCACATCACATTAAAGGAAAGGCAAAACTACAGCCTTGCACCTCAGTTAAACAAGCTATTGAACAAGCAGATATGATCATCACAGCAACAGCACATAAAGGTAAAACTTCATTGTTTAAACTTGATGATATACATTCAGGTACTCACATACATGGAATGGGAGGCGACTGCCCTGGCAAAACAGAATTACCTGTAGATTTACTTAAAAAAAGTAAAATAATCGTAGAGTATCTAGCACAAAGTATAATAGAAGGAGAAATTCAAAATAACCCAGACCAGAATGTTCATGGAGAGTTATGGCAATTAATTTCTGGGGATATTGTAGGCAGGGAAAATAATGAAGAAATAACTTTATTTGACTCAGTGGGGTTTGCTTTGGAGGATTTCTCAATTTTGAAATTTGTTAATAAGCTAAGTCTCGAACTAGACATAGGTCAACAAACCGACCTGATACCAACGCCGGAGGACCCTAAAGACTTATATGGCGTTTTATTTTAGGGAAAAAGGACGAAAAAAAACCAGTAGAGTGATCTACTGGTTTTTTTAATATAAGCCTGACGTTGGTCCGGTCTATCAGGGTAGCTGACAGCCGTTCGTCTGCGCAGGTCAATATTATTAAGCAGATATTAAAAAGCCCCTGAAGGAACTAACCTTCAGGGGCTTTATAATATAAGCCTGACGATGACCTACTCTCACATGGGACCT
>Ga0105348_1000723_pt1 | contig 24049 bp, 18 predicted proteins | sample EN8Hudsemesocosm_2_FD_83504 | JGI IMG/M metagenome (GOLD analysis project Ga0105348, IMG submission 83504) | Methane-oxidizing microbial communities from mesocosms in the Hudson Canyon - EN8C Hudson Canyon | ecosystem: Environmental > Aquatic > Marine > Cold seeps | place: Hudson Canyon... | reverse complement strand
CTCATGGTATTACCCACCACACTCAAACCTTCGATAGCCTGTAAGCGCTCGATAAAATCTTTAATCGCAGGAATATAGTCATCCGCTAATGGGTACTTACTGATTTCTACTGATAATTCCATAGAAGACTGTGTCATAACGGATTCCTCATTGTTGACGATCATGGTGAATAAATATTTAGTCACGCATTAAAAAGAATAACGTGCTTCAACACCGACTAAGCGCGGTGCACCTAGCTGAATATGTTGAGTATCAGAGTATCCATTTCTAGGATCATTACCGAAGCCAAAGCCACGTGTTGCGTAATCTTTACCGCTTAGGTTACGACCATATAATGCGGCTTTAAAGTTAGCTACTTTGTACTCAATACGCGCATGCCATAAAACATAGGATTTTGACTGTTCATCATGACTGTCAGAATAGTAAAATTTATCTTTCGCTTCAGATTCGACCAAAAAAGTAAGCGCCTCTGTTGCAGATAAACTTAATCCTGTAGCTAAACTGTACTCTGGAGCATGAGCTTGAGCACGACCTTTTTTATCAATTGTTTTATTAACATCGTCATCATCTTTGGCACTGAATTCGTAATCTGTGAACTCTGTTTTAAGATATCCTACCGACAAATCCCAACGCAATGCATTTAATAATTGCCACTTACTCTCTAACTCTATTCCTTGGTTAATGCCTTCCGCTGCGTTAGCCACATACTCTGTAAATTTAGGTGCTCCACTGTCTTTATAAGAAAGGAACGATTGCTTAACCTGCTGATTTTGACGCTGAATATAAAAAGCGGCAATACGAGTTACTAGCGCATCATTCAATAGAGACGACTTTAAGCCTAACTCCAGAGTATTATTATACTCGGTATCAAAAGTACGCTTATCTTCACCAATTACACTGGCAGAGTTTGCACCACCCGCTTTATAACCACGCGCCAATGAAACGTAGGCTAGTTGATCGTGATTAATTAAACTTTCAAAGGTGAAGCGTCCACCAAATAATGCTTCTTCTTCATCACTGCCGGTATTCAAACTATTTTCAAAATCATTGCGCCATTGCTCTGCGCGCACACCATAAATAATTCGGCTTTGATCGCTTAAGTCTGTAGTTAATTCGGTATAGATTGAAGTGCTCGTAACATCAAGAGTACTGGCGTACTGAGGATCCCAAGTGTAGTTTCGTACTAAATCTTCGGTACGTGTTTGCTGATAAACACCGACGACCCAATCTGTTGTATTCGCAAAAATACGACCATCTTCCGCCGACAACAAACGAAGCTCAAAACTATTACGCTGGTAATCACGTAAGTATTGGTCTGTAGAACTGTAGCCATCAATAGGTGCTAAGCAAGTGCCTTGAGTGGTATCACATGGATCTGGGGTATAAATAGGATCATCAGACATCCATGTGTATTGACCATAAGCCCAATCTTCATCAAATCGATATTCAACGTCGCTTTTCACGGTGGTTAATACCGATTCTAATATCACGGCATTGTTCAGCTTTGTATCCAAATTTAGAGTAAAAGCATGAGTTTCTTGTGCATCAACACCTGGCTCATCGGAATAAGTCTTACGGTTATTTTCGACACTAAACGCATCATAACCATTATCGATATCGGCATAAAAATAGGTCAGACCTAAATTAGTATCTTCCGATACCTGAGCCGCTAATTTACCGCGCACAACGACTTCATCTAGATTATTGGTATTCTCTTTGTCTAAGAATTTATTTTCCATATAGCCATCGGATTGAAAGCTATTAATAGCCAACCGACCTTGCACATTGTCAGTAATCGCCCCTGAAATTGCAGCACTTTCACTGTGAGCATTATAGTTACCCACTTTAGCGGCAACATAACCCTCAGTCTCTTTAGTAGCTTCATTACTCTTAATATTAATCATGCCCGCTAAAGCATTTGCGCCAAAACGCGTACCTTGAGGACCTCGTAATACTTCTACTTGTTCAACATCAAACAAGGTAGCCGCACCGCCTAAGCCTGTCATGTCGATGCCATCAATCATCAAACCCACAGATGGGTTTACCGGATCAACAAACTGGCTACGTTCGCCAATTCCACGAATTTGGAAATAACGGCCACGAGATGCGCCTGAAGAAAAATTAACGTTTGGCGCAAAACTTAATACCGACTCAAGATGCTGTGCGCTGCGTGCTTCGATATTATCGGCGCCAATCACAGTCACCGCTTCTGCAAGCTCTTGAACATTGGTATCACGGAAATCAGCACTCACAGTCACAACATCAAGCTCAACAACTTCAGGCGGTTGCTCTGCAATAGCGACATTGGCAAGCATAGAAGTACTGATGGCCGAAGCGACAGCTATGGATAATGGAAGGCGCGATAAAAAAGGTGTCATAGGTCTACCTCAAGAATAAGAGAAGACCCGGTCGAGCGTAGCAAGCGTGAAGTGTCGATTAAATGTGTAAATCAATTCAACTGCCCATTCCTACGCCGGTATTAACCGGATCAGGTTCTAGGAGTTTGCATTGCATCTCAGGCTTATTAGAACAATATTCTTTCATCAAGAATCGATCTAACTCGCCACCCCCTGGGATGAGAGCATAATAAAGCATCTGCTACGAAATAAGAACGACTTATGCCGATTCGTTTTCCATTGTCTGATTTGCAGCAAGCTCAGACTCGGCACGCTTTGCTTTAGAAATATAAGCTGGCTTAGTATCTTTAGGTGCGAGTTTAGCGTTCGCCTTTCTCATCTTTTTACCTAAAATCTTGTTAATCTTCTTTTTACGGTTCATGACACGACTTCGCTGTATTGATTGGTTATGATCATTTTAGCCGCGATTGTAAGGATCCATTTCCGAAAGGCAATAGCAGACCCCCTTTAGACAGGCTTAATTACTGTCTATGAATGTATCGAGATCAGACAGATGAAACGAATCAGTATTTTAGGCAGTGGCTGGCTTGGCTTACCTCTGGCGATAGAACTCAAGCAACTGGGCCATCAAATAAAAGCCTCATCTCGTAGTATTGAACGTTTAAACCAGGTCGAGCAGGCTAGCATCTCAGCTTTTAGTTACGATATTGAAGCGGATCAAAATGATGTGAGTTTTTTGCAGGCCGATATACTCATCATCAATATCACGTCTAAAAATATCGATTCCTATAAAAACCTGATCACTGAAATCGAAGAATCCCCGATTCGGCAGGTATTATTTATTAGCTCAACGTCTGTTTATCGAGATTCACAAGATTCAAATCCTATAGCCATTACTGAATCCAATCACGATGCTTTATTACCTTGCCCACTATTAACCATCGAAAATTTGTTTAAAGATAACTCTCATGTCGACACCAGCATTATTCGCTTTTCAGGTTTAATTGGGTATCAGCGTCACCCTGGTCGATTCTTTACTAAAATTCAAGAAGACGGCTCGATTAAATGCAAACCCATCAAGAACCCAGATGCCAGTGTAAATTTGATTCATCGCGATGACTGCATTGGCATTATCAAAGCAGTGTTAGAAAAAAATGCCTGGGGAGAGGTATTTAATGGCTGCTCGAGTGATCATCCTAGTCGACGTGAATTTTATACTCATGCGATTGCAGATTATTCAGGCACCAAAAACTTAAAAATGAATTTTATCGCGAGCAAAAATAGTACGGACAAAATAATTTCAAATACAAAAGTAAAAACACAATTGAAATATCATTTTGTCGCTGACAATTTACTATCAAGCACGTTATTTGAAACGACAGCTAATTAAGCTGACTGAATTGACTACGTTCGTACATTGCTACGATAGTAGGGATGTCATCTTCCGCGCAAGTATCATCTCTTAATCGGCGGGAAATAGAATCAACGATATAGCTCACCGTTTCGGCTCCTGAATGACAAATAGCAGGCGTTGATCCATGCTCATCAGTAATCCAAACCCAACCACCGCCAAACTCTAAAATGCACAGCTCGCCCAATAGAAAGCCGAGACCATCAAGCATCTCTGTTTCTTTGTATTTTTTGACTTCGGTATCCGACTGCTGCTTCCATAAATCAATACAGCGGCCTATGCCAACATATGTTTCTTCACAGCCGTAAGACTGAAGAATTTCACTACCGACTTGCTGCCAGTGTTGTTTATTGTTCAGCATACGCTCTGAAAGCGGCTCTACAGTCATCTTATTATCCCTATTGATAGGTTAAATGCTGAATAACAATTTTCTGACTAAACAGCACCACTGGTGTAATAAACTGCAATAGCCACACCAACTACTAAGACAATGGTCGTGAATAGCATTTTTAATACTATCTTCTTTATAAACTCTTCAGCTTCATTACCTTTGATAACATCATTACTCTTCGCAGCACTTTTCTCTTCTAACACTTTATTACCTTCCAAAATAAAGCCGCTGGCATCATTCGATAGCAGCGGCTTTGATTAACAATATCTGGCGTTCTTCAATCAACAACCTCGCTTCGCGAAGAGAGGTATATTGTAATCTAAGTAGGTCGTGCTTTAGCGCGACAAGTTGTTAGCCTAAAGGCTAACCTACAAACGCAGGGGAATTAAACCCGCTCAGATTAAACCAGTTCGATTGCCATTGCAGTCGCTTCACCACCACCAATACAAAGAGCAGCAATACCTTTAGTACCGCCAGTATTCTTAAGTGCATTGATTAGGGTAACGATTAAACGAGAACCCGTAGAACCCACAGGGTGACCTTGTGCACAAGCACCACCATAGATGTTTACTTTCTCGATATCCAATTCAAGATCACGAATTGGCATCATGGCAACCATAGCAAACGCTTCGTTGATTTCGAAAAGATCAACATCACCTTTAGCCCAACCCGCTTTAGCCAATACTTTTTCAATCGCGCCACAAGGAGCGATTGTGAATTCAGAAGGATGCTGAGACTGAGTGCTGTGCGCAACGATGCGAGCCAAAGGTGTAGCGCCTTTTTCTTCTGCAGTACTTTCACGCATTAATACTAAAGCAGAAGCACCGTCAGAGATTGAAGAAGCGTTAGCAGCAGTAATCGTTCCGTCTTTAGCAAACGCAGGACGTAAAGAAGGGATCTTTTCGATGTTAGCGTTGAATGGCTGCTCATCGTTATCAACAATGGTTTCGCCTTTGCGAGACTTAACGGTAACAGGAACGATTTCAGCGTTATTCAAACCACCTTCAATCGCTGCTTTAGCACGATTCAAAGACATGATCGCGTATTCGTCCATCTCTTCACGGGTATAACCCTTTTGCGTCGCAACGTCTTGAGCAAAAGATCCCATTAAGCGACCTGTTTCAGCATCCATCAGACCATCAAGAAACATGTGATCTTGTGGCGCCTGACCAGCACCCATACGTAAACCTGTACGCACACCTTCTAAGATATATGGCGCGTTAGACATAGATTCCATGCCACCAGCAACAGAGATATCAACAGAACCTGCTTTGATTGCGTCGTGAGCAAACATAGCCGCTTTCATACCAGAACCACAAAGCTTATTGATCGTAGTTGCGCCAGTTGCATCTTGAAGACCTGCTTTACGCATTGCTTGACGAGCAGGTCCTTGCTTTAGACCCGCTGGCAAAACACAACCCATAACAACATCTTCAACATCCGCAGCATTAATACCCGCGCGTGATACTGCTTCTTTAATAGCGATTGCGCCAAGGTCAGTTGCACTTACAGAGCTTAAGCTACCATTGAAGCCGCCCATTGGAGTACGTGCTGCACCTACGATTACTACGTTATCTTGCTTAGCCATTTATGCTTCCTCGAAGGGATTGATTTGAATAAAGATAAAAATTAGGGCGCTATTGTATGCGATATACTGCCTTTGGAGTAGTCACCCCACCAAAGCTACTTTTATCATGATAAAAGCTGATTTTTAGACCAATAACTTTTGATCAATTAACGACCAGTTCTGATATTCCCGGCCCAAAATAGACGTTTTCAAAGAAAAACTAACCCTATCGTCTTACTTGTTACGTTCTGAAACAAAAAGTTATCAGATTAATTTAGCGAATCATACTAAAGAATGATGAGTATGATTCGCTAGGCGTTTATAGTCTTGCTATCTGTCAGAAATGGGCCGAAAGGGCCACATCTGACTTACAAATAATAATCATAACAAAGAAGACAGGTAGATCTATGCTGAAGAAGACCCTCCTCAGTCTCGCTATTACTGCTAGCACGGCCGGTTTAACGGCCTGTAATATCAGTAGTACAGGTGACAACAATACCGTAGCAACGGATCCAGTCCTTGCAGGACAACCAGGACAAATAGCATCGTCAACTGCTGCTGTCTTCTCTGCTGCTCGTGGTAACTTACCCGTAAATACAGATTTCCTATTTGCATCAGCTTCTGCGACGGATGGAACTGCAGCAATTACTGAAGGTGACGATCCAGTTACAAAAATGCTGAATGACATTGCTGGTTTCTCTTCAACAGCCAGCCTTGATATAGCTTTCACCGCAGCATTAGATCCAGCAACCGTCGTTGCCGGCTCATCTGTTTGGTTAGTTGAATTAAAAAGTAAAGAAGACAACTCCCTAATTGATTCACTGGACTTAACGTCTATTGTTGCCGTTGCACCGGCTAATCCTTTTGCTGAGGGTGCTGATCAATTGTCTCCAGGCACCGATTATGTGGCTGAATATGTTGCAATGGATAACGGTGCATCACATACCATTCGTATTCACCCATTAAAGCCTTTAGATCCAAAAACAAAATATATTGTTATTGTTACTGACAAGTTAAAAGATATTAACGGTGAAACCGTTGTCTCTTCATCTGAATACGCTCATACATCAGGTACTGACGAGTTGGTTAGCGCCGCACTTGCTCCAGTTCGCACAGCAGTACAAGGTTGGGAACAATTAGCCGGTGGTTTCTTAGCCGTAGCGACCCAAGCTGGACAAACTCAAGATAATGTAATCTTGAGCTATGCGTTCACTACTGAAGCTAACGATGAAATTTTGTTAGCGATGGCCGCTCCAGAAAACTACGTATATGGCTTATTTGCCGATACCGTTGGTTTGGAAGGTGCTGTTGGCGCTGAGAAGGTTGCAACAGCAATCGCAACAGTTGCAACAATTCTTCAAATGCCATTTGCAACTGATGCTGAGAAATTAGCAGTACGTAATACCGCTACTTATAAATCAGCTTTAGCCAATGGCGTTGCTGAAGAATTAGTTGGTACAGCGGGTGTTAACCAAATTATTGCCGCTGTTGCACCTGCTGTTGCTGGTGTTGATGGCGCCGTTGATACTGCAGAAGAAGGATTGTTGGTTAAGCTATCGGCAATTTATGCTTCAACAATTCAAAGTACAGCGGCTAATGGTGCTGGTGCATTGTTAAAGGGTGCAGCTCATCGTCCAGCGTCTCAGGACTTTGTAGCAATTGCGGGCGCTGGTGGTATCGTTGCAATTCCACACGATGCTACAGGGCTTAATTTAACCAACCCATTTGCAGCCTCTATGCAGGGTATGTTGACGCTTCCTCAATTTATGGAAAAGAAGTCTGTTAATGGCGCATCTTTCTGGAAGAGCCGTGATAAAGATGGTATTTCCTCTGTGGGTGCCGTTCTTGATGGCGCTTTCGGTAATGATCCTTTATCAACACCGCCTTACGATATCACTACTGATGGGGCTGGTGTTGAGAGTAAATCAGGTAACGTAACGTATCGTTTCCCATTCGCTCAACATATTGAAGATATTAAAGTGCCTGTATTAGTAACCTATCCTACTGTTGGTGGTGGTTGTACTAAGCCTGCTGATGGCTGGCCAGTCGTGATGTTCCAGCATGGTATTACGACAGACCGTACTGCTAGCTTGGGCTTTGCAAACTCGATGGCTGCAGCAGCTACAGGTTGTTTCGCAACGGTTGCTATGGACTTACCAACTCACGGTCTAGATGCTTCAACTACTGATCGTAATGGTACTGCTACTCGTTATTCCGCATTTAATGCGTTTAACGTTGCGGGTCATGTTGATGCTAACCCATTAGTAACACCTTTTGCTGCAACATTAGCAGGCTTAGCGGCGGCTGATGTCACTACTTATAATGGTCTTGCAGAGCGTCACGAAAATCTAGCGCTTAATGCGGCTCAACAGGCTGTTGCAATGAACTTTGTTGCGGGTGAAGAGTCTGGTAATTCCGGCGACATGTTCATCAACTTAGGTAATATGCAGCAAACACGTGATCATCTCCGTCAAGCTGTTATGGATATGCTGAACCTGAATGCTTCTATTGCCAACATGGACATCGACGGTGCCGGTGCTGGCGATCTAAATGAAGACAACATTCACTTCGTTGGTCACTCTTTAGGGGCTATTACCGGTCTTACTTATGCCGCTGTTAACAATGCTGTTGCAAACAATGCAGCCATTGCTGATAAAGCTGTTAAGTCTCTTAAGACTGTTGTGTTAGCGAACCCAGGTGGTCAATTACCTAAGTTACTTGAAAACTCTCCAAGTTTCTCTGCCAAGATTTTACCGGGCCTTGAAGCTGGGGCAGGTCTGACTCAAGGTATGTCTGATTTAGAAAAATTCTTTGGCGTCTTCCAGGCACCTTTAGACTCTGCTGACCCAGTTAACTTCACTGATCTTTTAAAGAGCACGAATACTCCAGTATTAATGTTTGAAATGGTTGGTGGTGGTCTTGTTAATGCAACCGATAGCAATATTGATGCAGCGACCGGTAAAGTAACTGGACTGCCTGATACCTTAATTGGTGCTGGTGGTTATCCTGCGGATACAGTGGTACCAAATAATGCTAACCCTGCTTTAAATAATATTGCTACTGGCTTGTCTTATTTAGCGGGTACTGATCCACTTATTAGCCAGCTAGAGCTAGCAACTGTTACTGGCTCAATTGTACCAGCAGCGGATAATCTGATGCTTGTCAGTAAATTGAAAGAAGGTACTCACGGTACAATTTCTTCTGCTGATGCCGTAACAGTGTTTGCAGAAATGATTGGCCAAACAGCATCATTCTTTGCAACAGCGGGTAAAGGTCTCAGTGTTACTGATACAGATCAGTTACAAGTACCAGCTGAATAATAAATGACTTAAACCTTTGCTGAAAATAGAGTAGGCAAAGGTCATTAAAAAAGAATTATAAAAAAGTTTTTGGAGTCAGAAATGAAAATTACAAAAGACAGTTTGCTGAAGGTGCGTAAGTTATCTTTAGCAATCGCTCTAGCAGGTGCAGCTTCAAGCGCAACTGCTACCGAATTCAACTTCGGTGATATGGCAGTTCAGTGGGATAACACAATTAGCTACGGTGTGGCTTGGCGCACAGAAGCGCCACAGACTGACGCAATCGCTCCGGGTAACGCAGAAGCACTAGGTTTTGAAGGTACTGGTTCATCGTATAACTATGATGACGGCACACTTAACTTCAAAGAAAATAGTACTTATACCAATGTAGTTAAGTACTCTACTGACTTAGAAATTAACTATAAAAATTATGGTGGTTTCTTCCGTGCTAAAGCTTTCTATGATACTGAAATCATGGATGGCGACCGTGAGTTCAAAGAACTAAACGATGCGACTAAAGACGCAGCCGGTAACGGTTATGACCTACTGGACGCGTTTGTATGGGCCGATTATGATTTCGGTGATACGCCAGCGACATTCCGCTTAGGTCGCCAGGTAATTAGCTGGGGCGAAAGCACTTTCATTCAAGGTGGTATTAACAGCATTAACCCAGTAGATGCTTCAGCTTTCCGTCGCCCAGGCGCGGAAGTTAAAGAAGGCCTATTACCGGTTAATATGTTCTATACCTCAATTGGCTTAACCGCTGATTTATCTCTAGAAGCCTTCTACCAGCTAGAATGGGAAAAAACTCGTTCAGATCCTTGTGGCACGTTCTTCTCTACCGTTGATTTTGTTGCTGACGGATGTGGTCCCGTTATTTTGGCAGGTACGGCTGATGAGCGTGATTATCTAGCCATGCGTGATGCTGAAGTTGCTCAAGGTGTAAATCTTGCTGATCGTATTGCTCCTACCACTGAACGTTTGGCTGATGAAGAAGCTCGTGATGATGGACAGTATGGCTTAGCACTACGCTGGTATTCTGAAGCATTAGGCGATACTGAATTTGGTGTTTATTACATGAACATCCACAGCCGCTTGCCTTATATTAGTGGTGTTGTTTCTAACTATGATCCACTAGGCTTGATTACTTCCGATGTCGGTGGAGCTCTAACACCAGGGAGCCAAATAAATTCTGACGCGACTTACGATAGTCGCTACCCTCTGTATCAAATAGTGTACCCAGAAGACCAAAAATTAATGGGCCTAAGCTTTGCAACTTCTACTGAAGGTGGAGCATCGATTGGTGGTGAAATTAGTTATCGCCCAGATGCTCCAGTTCAATGGAACGCATTTGAACTTATCTTAGGTGGGCTAGCATTACCTTCAAGCCGTCTATATCAAGATCGCTTAGCTGAAGTTGGTGGCCTTACTGCTAGTACTACTGCCGGCGGAACACATTCTAATGCTAAAAACCTAGCAGGTGAAGTTCTAGATGGTTTTGATGAAATGGATATCTGGCAGGCTCAGATGACCTACATTAAGTTCTTCGATCAAGTTTTAGGGGCTGACCGCTTGGCAGTGGCTGCTGAAATTGGCGCTACTTATATCCCTGACCTTCCTGATCTAGATGATGCTCGTTATGGACGCTCTGGTGCTTATGGCCTAGGTGATGCTGTTGGTGTTGATACGATTGCTACAGCTGCTGGCGTTGATGCTTGCGAAACAGGCTTTGGTCCTACTAAATCAGGTGCTAACTCAAACTCTGATAACTGCAATGACGAAGGCTACGTAACACAGCTTTCTGGCGGTATTCGTGTTCGTGCTGGTATCGATTACAACAACGCTTTTGCAGGTGTGAACATGACACCAAACGTTGCGATCTCTTATGACAGTGGCAACGGTCCTGAGCCAGGCTCACAGTTTATCGATCAGCGCTTAACAACGGCTCTTGGTGTTAAATTTGTGTATCAAAACCAAACTCAAGTGACTGTAAGCTACACTCAGTTTGATGGTGGCGATTACAACACAATAAAAGATCGTGACAACATTGCTTTAGCAGCAAGTTATTCATTCTAATTCAGTTAGTCGTACATAGAGTCATTGAGGGCATATAGATGCTAAAACAGTATAAAAAAGTGGGAAGCGCAATTGCGCTTTCCTTAATGGTTACTGCGGCTAACGCGGGTGTTTCACCTGAAGAAGCTGCAAAGATTGGTACCACGTTAACTCCTATGGGCGCTGAAATGGCCGGTAGTGGTGAAATTACAGCTTGGACGGGTGGTGTTACTACTCCTCCAGCTGGTTACACCGTTGGCACTAAGCACGTTAACCCTTTTGCAGCAGATAAAGTGAAATATACTATTACTGCGGCGAACTATAAGGATTACGGCGACAAGCTAACTGATGGTCAAAAAGCCATGTTCGAAAAGTATCCTGATACTTATCGCATGCCTGTTTACCCAACACAGCGCTCTGCTGCTTATCCACAAGAGATTTACACCGCAACTAAGAAGAATGCGACCGATACTAGCCTTGTTAAAGATGGTAACGGCTTGAATGACTTCGTAGACGGTGTTCCATTCCCAATTCCAGCAACGGGTGTTGAGGCTATTTGGAATCACATTGTTCGTTACCGCGGTGGTAGTGTTTCTCGTGTTGTGGGTCAAGCGACTCCTCAGGCAAACGGTGATTACTCTATCGTTCGCTTTAAAGACGAATTCACATTCCGTAATAAGTTAACAGACTTTGATGCGTCTAAAGATGCTAACGTATTGTTCTACTTTAAACAGGATGTGGTATCCCCAGCACGTCTAGCGGGTAATGTACTTTTGGTTCACGAAACACTGGATCAAATTAAAGAGCCTCGTAAAGCTTGGGTTTATAACGCAGGTCAGCGTCGTGTACGTCGTGCTCCACAGGTTGCTTATGACGGACCAGGTACTGCATCTGACGGTCTACGTACAGCTGATAACTTCGATATGTTTAACGGCGCTCCTGACCGTTATGATTGGAAGCTAGCCGGTAAGCAAGAACTGTACATTCCATACAATTCTTACAAACTGAACGATGGCGATGTTAAGTATGATGACATCGTAAAAGCGGGTCACATCAACCAAGATCTAACGCGCTACGAACTTCACCGTGTATGGAAAGTTGAAGCGACTTTGAAAGAAGGAAAGCGTCATGTCTATGGCAAGCGTACTTTCTATCTTGATGAAGATACTTGGCAGGCAACTGTTATCGATCATTACGACGGTCGTGGTCAGCTATGGCGTGTAGCCGAAGCACACAACATCATGTTCTATGATACGTTAGTGCCTTGGTATGCTGTTGAAGCTCTATATGACTTGAACTCTGGTCGTTACCTAGTACTAGGTCTTGATAACGAAGAGACTGGCTCTTATGAGTTTGGTTTCGAACGTTCTTCTGGTGACTACACACCTGCGGCACTTCGCCGTGCAGGTCGTCGATAGCCTGAAGACTCAAGGCTAGTTCGCTAGCTTTGTGGATCATATAAAAACCCGCTTCTTATTAATTTAAGAATGCGGGTTTTTTTATGCCTGTAATTTGATAAATAACACTAAATCATAGGCAAAAAAAATCCCAGAATATATCTGGGATTTTTTACATCAGCAAATACTGATTAGATCGCAAAGCTGTGACGCAATACGATGGTCTGAATACGATCAGGGCCAGTAGAGATAATGTCGATTGGCGCGCCAATCGCTTCTTCTACAAAGCGGATGTAAGCTTTAGCATTCTCTGGAAGCTGCTCCAAAGTTTGTGCACCTACAGTGCTTTCACTCCAACCCGGTAAGTCTTCATAGATAGGCGTGATCTTATCGAACTGATCAGCACTAGCAGGAACACCCATCTTGTTGCCGTCGGCATCTTGGTAACCCGTACAAACGCGAACAGTCTCTAAACCGTCTAGAACGTCTAGCTTAGTTAGGCAGATAGCGTTTACCGAGTTAACACGAATCGCGTGCTTAACTAGAGCAGCATCGAACCAACCACAACGGCGTGAACGGCCAGTAGTCGTTCCTTTTTCGTGACCGACTGTGGATAAGTGCTCACCCACTTCGTCGAACAATTCTGTTGGGAAAGGACCAGAACCTACACGAGTTGTATATGCTTTAGTAATACCCATGATTTGGTCAAGGTACAAAGGACCAACGCCGCTGCCACAAGCAACACCACCAGCGGTAGTATTAGAAGAGGTTACAAACGGGTAAGTACCGTGGTCGATATCAAGCAAGGTGCCTTGAGCGCCTTCAAACATGATGTCGCCGCCAGCTTCACGAATGTTATGAACCAACTCAACAGCATCAAGAACAACGTCTTTAATCTGCGCAGCCCAATCAACACATAATGCTAACGTCTCTTCGTAACTTACTGCTTCAACGCCGTAGTAGTTAACCAAAGAGAAGTTATGGAATTCCATAACGTCTTTTAATTTAGCAGCGAATTCTGGCTGATACATATCACCAATGCGTAAACCGCGACGAGCAACCTTATCTTCGTACGCTGGGCCAATACCACGCCCAGTCGTTCCGATTTTAGCGTTACCACGCTTGATTTCACGCGCTTGGTCTAAAGCTATGTGATAAGGCAAGATCAAAGGACATGCGTGAGAAATACGTAGACGTTCCATAACTGGAACTCCACGGGCTTCTAATGCACGAGCTTCTTTCAATAAAGCGTCAGGAGCAACAACTACACCATTACCAATGATGCACTGAACGCCTTCACGCAAGATGCCCGAAGGAATTAAGTGCAATGCGGTCTTAACACCGTCGATTACTAATGTGTGTCCTGCATTGTGGCCACCTTGGAAACGAACAACAGCTGTTGCTTTCTCCGTTAGTAGATCAACAATTTTACCTTTACCTTCATCACCCCATTGGGTGCCTAAAACGACAACGTTCTTGCCCATCGAATTCATTTCACTAATTTAGATTAATTGGATTCGATCAGTTTCCACTGACCGTCTTTAAACTCAATACGTGCATCGCTGGTTGGCAATTCGCCGCTCAGCTGCACTTCAACTCGACTACCCTGAGCGCGAAGCTCGGCAATCAAGTCTAATAATTCTTTCTGTTGTCCAGCGGGTGCTTTCACAATATTCGCTTGCGCCGTTGCGAAGTTACCTAGCTGGGCTAAGACCTTAAGGTCTGCGCTGAAACCTGTTGCAGGACGTGCGCGTCCAAATACAGCACCGGTTTCATTGTAACGACCGCCTTGAGCTATGGCATCGCCATAACCAGGAACGTAAGCCGCAAAAACCAAACCTGTATGGTAGTTGTAGCCACGAAGGTCGGTAAAATCAAAGTACATAGGTACATTGTAGCGTTCTGCAATTGCTTGGCAGACCTGCTTCAAGTGTTCGATAATCGCTGACACTTCAGGCACCACAGGGGCAAGCTGCTCAGCGACTTGATCCAATACTTCAATACCACCTTGCAAGCGAACGAGTGCTTTGAAAGCGGTAATCAATGACTCGTCGGTCAGATGTTCTGCTGCCCACGCATCCAAATCTGTTGCGCATTTTACCTTCAATAAAGCAAAAAGCTGCTCTTCTGCCACATTAGACAGCTGAGCTTTTGCCGAGAATGCTTTAAATATACCCACATGGCCAAGATCCAGGTGCAAATCCTGCAGTCCAGCCTGTTGTAGCGTATTTAGCATTAGGCTAATAATTTCGATATCGGCGCCCGCACCGGCTTCACCATAAAGCTCAGCACCTATTTGAGTCGGTGTACGACCGGCAAGAATGCTAGCAGCTTTAGCATGAAAAACAGTACGGCAATAGCACAAACGGCTAACACCTTCTTGAGCCCAGCTATGGGCATCAATACGTGCAGTTTGCGGTGTAGTATCAGCACTCAAGCCCATTAATCGGCCGGATAGCTGATCGGTTACCTTGAACGTCTGCAAATCTAGGTCACGAGCTGTGCCTGTTAGCAGGGAATCAAGATATTCTAGCGCTGGCGGTATAACAAAGTCATAACCCCAACGGTTAAAATCGTCCAACAAGTGACGGCGTAATTGCTCTACACCACGCGCTTGTGGTGGCAATACTTCTTCGATTCCATCTGGTAATAACCAGCGATCGGCAGTGCTCATAGATTTATCCATTAGACAGATAGACACAAAAAAACCGGATCAATGTCCGGTTTTTCTGATTGTATCAAAAGCAAACAACTTGTTGAAGTTATTTACCGGACACTTTAAGTAAGAACTACTTACCTTTCGAATCTTTCATGTAGCGGAAGAAGTCACTATCAGGCTTCAATAGTAAAACATCTTGGCTACGGAAGGTTTCAGTATAGGCTTTCAAACTACGGGTAAAAGCATAGAACTCAGAGTCCTTTTTGTAGGCATCAGCATAAATTCTTGCTGCTGTTGCGTCGCCATCACCTTTAAGCTGCTCAGATTCACGATACGCGTTAGCCAGTGCAACGGTCTTGTTACGATCGGCTTCAGCACGAATACCTTCTGCTAGCTCATTACCTTCAGAACGAATCTCTTTCGCTTCACGATCACGCTCAGCACGCATACGGCGGTATACATCGTTGCTTAGCTCTTCTGGTAAATCGATGGCTTTAACTCGAACGTCCAAGACTTCGATACCGAAGTTTTCTTGAGTTTCTTTATTAAGGTCAGCGGTTAACTTAGTCATTAGCTGATCACGTTCACCAGAAACAACTTCGTGTAGGCTACGAACACCAAACTCATTACGCAAACCTTTGTTTGCCAAATCAGCTAGACGGTTACTCGCTTCAAAGCGATCACCTGATGTTGCCTTATAGTATTTCAATACGTTCTTGATACGCCATTTAACGAACGCATCAACGATTACGTATTTCTTACCGGCTGTTAAGAAACGTGCTGGCTGCGCATCTAACGTAAGAATACGAGCATCAAACTTCTTAACATTCTGTAGGAAAGGCGTTTTAAAATGCAAACCGGCTGGAATGTCATTCTCAACGATTTGACCAAACTGTAAGGTCAAAGCCGTTTCTGTTTCTTTTACTATATATAAACTTTGGCTACCGACAATGATGGCCAAACCTAATACGATTAATAGTCCTAAGCTCTTACCAGACATTAGCGAGTCTCCTGACGACGATCATTTTGGCGAGAACGAATTTCGTTCAGTACCTGATCGGTGATGGCTGAAACGTCCACTGATGAAGTTCCTCCAGTATTAGATTTTGGCATGTTCTTCATGATTTGATCGAGTGGCAAATACATCATGTTATTTCCACCATCAACATCTACAAGTACCTTGCTGCTATTCGCGTAAACATCACTGATCGCATCAATGTATAAACGCTCACGGGTAACTTTAGGTGCTTTTTTATATTCGGTATATAACGCAACAAAACGATCGGCTTCACCCGTTGCTTTAGCAACGACTTGTTCTTTATATGCGTTCGCTTCTTCTAATTGACGCTGAGCCGCACCACGAGCTTGTGGCACAATCGCGTTAGCATAAGATTCTGCTTCGCTGATTAAACGGTCTTTATCTTGGCGAGCCGCCTGAACATCATCAAATGACGCTTTAACCTGTGAAGGTGGGCGAGCATCTTTTACGTTCACGTTAGTCAACTGAATACCTGTTTGATAACGATCAAGATAGCTTTGCAAACGCAGCTTAACTTGCTCTGCAGTCGCTTCACGACCCGACGTTAAAATAGGATCCATTGCCGTAGAACCCACATCATGACGTAACGCACTTTGCGCTGCGTGTTGAAGGGTTAAACGTGGATTTTCAATACGTAATGCAAAAGAAACAGGATCGATAACACGGTACTGAACGTTAAGCTCAATCTCTACAATGTTATTATCTTCAGTCAGCATGCGCTCTTCGATATTCTCTTTACGAACCGTGGTGGTTTCGATACGAGTTAACGTTTCAGCTAATGGCCACTTGAAGTGTAAGCCCGGACCTTCAGTACGGTCGTATTTACCCAACTGAAGAATCACGCCACGTTCTTTTTCATCTAAGGTATAGACTGAACTAAAACCTAGAAACAAAACGCCTACGATTGCCAAAATACCAATCATGCCACCGGCACCTTGATTGTTATCTTTCTTATCGCCACCGCCACCTTTGCCACCGAACATACCGTTCAGCTTAGCCATCAACTGCTTTAGCGCTTCATCTAGATCTGGTGGCCCCTGATTATTACCGCCACCGTTATTTCCACGGTTACCATCATTATTACCGCCATTGCCCCAAGGGTCTTTACCGCCACCCGGTTCATTCCACGCCATAAAAACCACTCCATTATTTCTGGATTGCATATTATTTAAATTATTTGCGGCAAATCATAGAAGATTGATTATGAAATTCCTACCACAATCATCGTCTTTACTTATCTTTGCCTTAAGACATCTATTCTTTATCGCTAGCTCTTTATCACTAGAGAGAACTTACGTTATTTTTCCCACTCTTCTAACTCAACGGGGATAAAGCGATCTGCTCGAGTGCCCGATTTTGCTAATATTTTTTTAAAGTCATCGAACTGTAAACGTAAGCGTAATAAATTATCGCCATTTTCAGCGTATGATTCTTCGGCAACCGCAGCCTGTTCGAAAAGTAATGCTCTAAGTCTAGAATCCGCAGGTGTTAGCTGGATGGTTTCCTGAAATAATTCTTCTGCTACTAGCTCGGCAATCGCTTGAGTTAACAACTCAAAGCCTACTTTTGCTTGTGCCGATAACCAAACAGCCACTGGCTTACCATGTTCATCACGATCGATTCGTGGCTCGGCATGCTCTAACAGATCTATTTTATTGTAGACTTTTAGCTGCGGAACCTGATCAGCTTCGATCTCAGCCAGTACATTATCTACTTGCTGAATATTGTGATCACGCTCATCGGTTGCACTATCAATTACATGTAATAATAGATTAGCTTCCGTGGTTTCTTGCAACGTAGCACGAAACGCTTCAACTAATTTGTGGGGTAAGTGACGAATAAAACCTACCGTATCCGCCAATACAACTTCGCCCACATCCATCACTTTTAAACGACGCATTGTTGGGTCAAGCGTTGCGAATAGCTGATCTGCAGCAAATACCGTGGCATTGGTCAGCGCATTGAACAGCGTCGATTTACCAGCATTGGTATAGCCTACTAATGCAATTGTCGGAACTTCTGAACGTTTGCGAGCTCGGCGGCCCTGCTCTCGCTGCGAGCGCACTTTCGCTAAGCGCTTGCGAATCAATGTCTCTCGAGTTGCTACTAAGCGTCTATCAGTTTCTAACTGAGATTCACCCGCGCCACGTGAACCAATACCACCTTGCTGCCGCTCTAAGTGTGTCCAACCACGAATAAGACGCGTCGTCTGGTGCTGTAATTGCGCCAATTCAACTTGTAATTTACCTTCGTGGGTTCGAGCGCGCAGTGCAAAAATATCAAGAATTAGACCGGTACGATCGAGTACTCGAAACTCTAATGCTTCTTCAAGATTTCGTTCTTGGCTAGGCGTTAACGCATGGTTAAACAGAATAATATCTGCTTCATGAGCTTCGGCCATGGCTTTAATTTCTTCTACCTTGCCTTTACCGACAAAGGTTTTTGGATCAGGGGCTTTACGCGATCCTGTTATGAAAGCAACGGGGCTTCCACCTGCAGATAATACCAATTCTTTAAATTCGTTAGGGTCCTCGCGGTTATCCCCTTCCGGAAAATCGATATGTACTAGAATGGCGATGTCGTTGGCTTTACTGCCAGCTTCGGGGCGATCAAAAAACAATAGATATACCTAATGTAGAGAGCCTATAAATTCAGACTCGATAAAGCCGGCTATGCACGATCAATCATTAAAGAATTACGATTAATAATCACCCTGCACAGCACTAACTCATTTACTCAGCTTTTATTCAGTTTCGTCTTCTTGAGTTTCAACTTGCAAGCGAACTGGACGGCTAGGAACTACCGTTGAAATCGCGTGCTTATACACCATCTGACTCACTGTATTTTTCAATACAATAACGAACTGATCAAACGATTCAACCTGACCTTGCAGTTTGATACCGTTTACCAAAAATATGGATACTGGAATGCGCTCTTTACGTAGTGCATTCAAGTAAGGGTCTTGTAGAGAGTGCCCTTTTGACATGTTCTTCTCCTTCGAAGAATTTGCTGTCCAATATACGGACAGTCAGAAGTAAAATAATTAATAACAACATTTTGCTGGTATAGCCGATTAAATACACCAAGCCCGATAAAAAATCACCAATTGGTATGACCAATAGCAATATTCTTGACTAAATTATAGCCAAGAACCCAAATTTGGTTAATAAACGTACGAGATGAGCGAGCAAGTGCCCTACTTAATAGATTATGGGTTAAATATGGCGGTCTATCGCAGTATTTTCAAGGCACTTTGCAGAAGATTTGGGTCTTCTGTATCCAACCAGTTCAAATCAGGCCAACTTCTGAGCCAAGTAATTTGTCTTTTGGCCAACTGGCGAGTCGCAATAATGCCTCGTTCAACCATTTCATCGTAGTCGATTTCACCTTGTAAATACTGCCAAACTTGTCGATAACCAACACAGCGAATAGAGGGTAGCTCTTCGTGCAGATCATCGCGTTCAAACAACTTTTTCACTTCATCAACAAAGCCTTGCTTCATCATAATTTGATAGCGCTGAGCGATGCGTTTATGCAGTGTTTTTCGCTCTTTCGGCATCACTGCAAAACTGATGACGTCATAGGGTAAAGGTTGCTCTTCTTGCTCATCCCAAAACTGGGTCAATGTTTTACCACTGACTTCAAATACCTCTAATGCGCGTTGAATTCTTTGAGAATCCATAGGCTTTAATCGCTCGGCTGATATAGGGTCTATTTCTGCGAGTTTGCCATGCATGTAAGGCCAGCCAAATTCTTCGCCTTGGGCTAATAAACGCTGACGAATTTTCTCATCGGCCTTGGGTAATTGTGCCGCGCCATCGCGTAAGAATTTAAAGTACATCATAGTACCGCCAACCAATAACGGGACTTTACCCTTGGCAGTAATATCAGCCATTTCACGTAAAGCATCTTCGCGAAAGTTGGCTGCAGAATATACTTCAGCTGGATCAATAAGATCTATTAAGCGATGAGGGGCTCGAGCTTGCAGTTCAGCATCCGGCTTTGCGGTGCCAATATCCATGTCCTTATAAACCAATGCGGAATCAACGCTGATAATTTCACAGTTATAATTTTCAACCAGATCAATCGCTAATGCCGTTTTCCCAGAAGCTGTTGGCCCCATTAGAAAGATAGCAGGAGGCAAGTCGTTAGCAGTTGATGACTGTAGGGAATTAGATGAAGAAGTCACTTATCGGCCTCGCAGGAATAATTTATCTAGATCCGACATACTCATTTGAGTCCACGTCGGGCGACCATGATTACATTGACCACTGCGCTCGGTCTCTTCCATATCACGTAACAAACCGTTCATTTCTGGCAGCGTTAATTTGCGATTTGCACGCACACTGCCATGACAGGCCATATTGCCGAGTATTTCATTACGGTGTGCTTGAATTCGGTCCGAACTGCCATGCTGCATCAGATCGGCCAACATATCGGTTACTAGTCGCTCTGTTTCGGCTTGCTGTAAAATCACTGGAATTTGGCGAATCATAATGGATTCTGGCGATGCTCGCTGTAATAACACTCCAAAGCGCTCAAACTCGCCGGCGAATTGTTCTGCTGCATCCGCTTCACCCTCAGAAACACTGATCGTGATTGGCACTAATAGCGGCTGGCTTTGAACATTTTGATGATCGACGGCTATTTTCAAACGCTCGTAAGTAATCCGTTCATGTGCGGCGTGCATATCCACAACCACGAGGCCATGTTCATTTTGCGACAAAATATAGATGCCGTGTAGCTGAGCAATGGCAAAACCTAATGGCGGTATATCTGATTCTTGCGGCTGATTATTCTCAACCTGCACAATCACAATTTCACCCGTTTCTGGATCGACTCTTTCTTCAGTCGTTACAACATTAGCACCGACATTCAAAGGTTGTGATAGCGACTGATAAGCATTGAGATGCTCTTGCACACCCGATGGGCTATTATTTTGTAATGGCTGGCCAGTCATTGGGTTACGGCCAGGCAATAAACTCATGCGCGTTTGTTCGCTGAATTCTCCAGCTTGAATTCCTGTGACCTGCTGCTGGCTATTGGCCATTAAAGCTGGGCTCGTCAAACCAGAAGTCTCAGAGGCTAATACACCAGAACCTTGCAGACTGGTGGGTGCGGTTTGGTGATCCGGACGCACATCGGCCAACGCTTTGTGCAAGGTACGGAATAAATAATCATGCACTAGACGACCATCACGAAAACGTACCTCGTGCTTCGTCGGGTGAACATTCACATCAACCAAAGCAGGATCAACGGTCAGATACAAAACAAACGCAGGCTGACGACCGTGATATAACACGTCTCGATAAGCCTGCTTAATGGCATGGGCAACTAAGCGATCACGAACGACCCGTCCGTTAACAAAAAAGTACTGCATGTCTGCCGCGCTGCGAGAGAAAGTCGGCAAGCCAACCCACCCAGTCAAACCCAAACCTGCGGCCTCTGAATCTACATGCAATGCCGCATCAATAAATTTTGTACCGAGCAAGGCCGCAACACGCTTTTCTTTATCAATACCGCGTAATGCAGGACGCAATGAGTGAATAACTTTTTGATTATGGCGCAAACTAAATGCCACATCGTAGCGACTGAGCGCTAAGCGTTTAAAATATTCATCTACGTGATTAAATTCAGTTTTTTCTGTGCGCAAAAATTTTCTACGCGCAGGGGTATTAAAAAATAAATCGCGTACTTCTAACGTTGTGCCTTTAGGGTGCGCTGCCGGTTTAATACTTGCAGCCATCTCTCGACCTTCAACTTCTACCTGCCAAGCTTGTCCGCCCTCACCTTCTTCTGGAGTCGTCGCAGACGTCATGGTTAAGCGCGATACTGAACTAATAGAGGCTAACGCTTCACCGCGAAAACCTAAACTACTCACAGCCTCTAAGTCATCGAGAGTACTAATTTTACTGGTAGCGTGACGACTCAACGCTAAAGGTAAATCGTCTTTTGGAATACCGTGGCCATCATCACGAATTCGTAATAATTTAATACCACCCTGTTCAACATCGATTTCAATACGTTGTGCACCCGCATCCAAAGAATTCTCAACTAACTCTTTAATAATATTGGCTGGACGTTCTACAACTTCACCCGCCGCAATTTGGTTCGCTAGTCGCGGGGATAATAAGTGAATTCTTTTCATACTAAAATAAGCCTAACTCGCCGGCAGCTTAATGCGCTGCCCAACTTGAATACTGTTATTTTTAATGCCGTTTAAGCGACGAATATTCGCGACGGTCGTTCTATTCTTTTCGGCAATATCCGATAATGTATCGCCACGTTTAATCGTGTATTTTGTTACTTTGTTATTTTTAGGTGACGTTGATTTCTTTACTGACTTAGCCGCTGCAACCGATGACTTACCACCATTTTTCTTCCAAGCAATATAGCTTCCTTCTGGTGGCTCGTTATAGAAGTAACCTGTTAAACCATAAAATATTTCTCGCGCCATTTTGTTTTGATAGCTAGAGGTTGCTAATTTCTTAGCTTCCCCGGGATTGGAAATAAACCCAGTTTCAATTAATAGTGCTGGAATATCAGGCGCTTTTAACACCATAAAAGCAGCTTCTTCTACATGCTTTTTATGCAAGCGAGAAATCTTATCCATCCGTTTCAAAATCATCTTGCCAACGGCCAAGCTTGAGCCACGTGTCGCAGTCATGGATAAATCTAATAAGGTCATCGCAACATGATCGTCTTTGTCATCGAGACTAACGCCACCTACGAGATCGGCTTCGTTTTCTTTTTGAGCTAAATAACGAGATTCTTCACTGGATGCGCCGCGTTCCGATAATACAAATACCGAACTGCCATGAGCCTTTGAATTTTTAAACGCATCCGCATGAATAGAAATAAACAAGTCAGCGTTTGCGTCACGCGCTTTACGTGTTCTTTCGCGTAACGGAATATAATAATCACCCGTGCGTGTCAGGTAAGGCTTATATCCAGGCTCTGCCTTTAATAACGCGGCTAATTTTTTTGCAATTTTTAAAACAACTACTTTTTCTTTTGTGCGTCGATATCCTACCGCTCCCGGATCTTCACCACCATGACCTGCATCGATAGCAACGATAATGTCACGTTTATTGTGCGCAACTTTATCGGCAACGGTTTTCACCGTAACCACAGTCTCAATAGATTGCTGATTCTTCTCAAATAAATCGACGACTAAACGATGATGCGGATAAATCTTATTCGGCGCGAGTATTGAACTCTTAGGATTAACATCGGCGCGCAATTGAAATACCAAGCGTAAATCTTTATTTTTTTGTCTGCCTGTACGCAGTTTTGTTACCAATGTACTTGCGAGATCGACCTTATCCACTGACGGTTTAAATTGAGCATTACCGCCTAGATCGATAACTAAGCGATAAGGATTCTCTAAGGTAAATATTTTATGCTGGTGAGGTTTGGATAAATCAAAAACCAAGCGCGTATTATTAGGTGACTGCCAAACTCGCACACCATTAACATCGGCAAATGTTTTGTAACTTACACTAAATAAAATCAGCAGAAAAAATAGTTTTATTATTTTTGTCATCATACTTCTATTTGATTTAATTGTTCACACCAGGCCAAGCCTTGCTCAGTAGACGCTTGCCAGGTTAATTGGCGCCCATCTTTAATATCAGTAATGGATAATATCAAATCGGCTGCAGGCAAAAACCCTAAACCTTTATCTGCCCATTCCATTAAACATAAGTGAGCACCTTCTAGGTAATCACGCATGCCCATAAATTCTAATTCTTCTGGATCGGCCACTCGATAAAGATCAAAGTGACATACGGTTAGAGGCTTCTTTTGAGTAGTGATAACGTCATAAGTTTCAACCAAGGTATAAGTCGGGCTTTTTACTGGGCCAAGATAAT
>Ga0105348_1000722_pt1 | contig 24100 bp, 17 predicted proteins | sample EN8Hudsemesocosm_2_FD_83504 | JGI IMG/M metagenome (GOLD analysis project Ga0105348, IMG submission 83504) | Methane-oxidizing microbial communities from mesocosms in the Hudson Canyon - EN8C Hudson Canyon | ecosystem: Environmental > Aquatic > Marine > Cold seeps | place: Hudson Canyon... | reverse complement strand
TGTCATTCCCGAGGTGTTTTAATCGGGAATCCACCTACGTCTCTGCCCCGTGTTAAAACCCCTGGATACCGGCTCAACACACTACCGGTATGACTAGAGGGGAGCACATCGGTATGACTAGAAGGGAGCACCTCGGTATGACAACATACATCGTCATTCCCGTGATTACTTCTCTGTTTTATTCCCGTCGTTGCCGAGGTGTCATTCCCGAGGTGTTTTAATCGGGAATCCACCTACGTCTCTGCCCCGTGTTAAAACCCCTGGATACCGGCTCAACACACTACCGGTATGACTAGAGGGGAGCGCATCGGTATGATTAGAGGGGAGCGCATCGGTATGATTAGAGGGGAGCGCATCGGTATGATTAGAGGGGAGCACATCGGTATGACGAATGAATGGATAGACCGGTATGACGAGAGCGGGAGCACTCCAGTATGAAAAATATGGCAAAGCAAAAAAGTAAGTTCTAAACGCTTTGACCCTGCAAATCAACCTGATTCAATATTGGCGTTGATAAAGCTACTTCTTCCATAATAGACGCGTTATATACCGCCTCATTTACTTTATAAATGGTGCCCATCAAATGCTTGCGAATAGTCGAGGTGATTTTGGTATTCGGTATGCGTTCGAGATAAATCCAAAGGGTGTATTCGAGGGCGAAGTCACCGGTTTGGGTGAGTGACCATTCAAACTCGCGTTTCTGGTTAATCTTAATCTCAGACTTATCTAAACAGTTTTCATAGGTGAGGGTAAAAACTCGGTCGATTTTGCTTTTAAATGAGCTTAATTGTTTGCCGCGTTCTTCAGCTGTTTCACCCTTGAAGGTAGGGTAGCCAATGTTATATTTCAAAGCTTGCCGCACGCCATCTGTGCTGGCAATACGGCTTAAGTTATCAATTTTATTTTGAATGAATTTATTGTTACGCACCAGGGTACGGTGGTTATTTCGTACATCGTAAAGGATGACATAAACCAGGGTGACCTTACTGATGATGTATTCATCAGGGTGGCCTTCGATTACGACTACATCGCCGTCTTGTAGAATCTCGGTATTGAGGATGATCAGTCCGCTAATAATATCGGGTGCCCAGATGCTGCTGGTGAAGGCTAAGAACGCCGCGAGAATGCCGAAGATACCGGTGGTCTCGAGCATGCTATCGGCACCCCAAATTTTAATGAGAGTGTAGATGGTGGTAATCGCAATAATGAATAGCAGGATAATATCGACCAGACGGCTGCTGTACGTATCCAGAAATACGGTTTTATTGTCGATTTGTTTCTCAGCCCCAAAGCGTTTACGCGAGAAATAACAACATAGGCTGTAAAGAAATAAGCTGGCGTAGAGGGCCATCAAAGAAAAGCCGACGGAGATAAAATAGTTTTCGTAACTTTTATTCAAACTCAGGAAAGCAAAGTCGATGGCTTGAAGTACCAGAATCGATACATTTAAGCTTCGGAACAAACGCAATTTAGTCGCGTTATCTCGCTCACCGTCGATGAAGCTTAGAATAGGGCGGGCGAGTAGAAATAAACCTAAATTAGCCACCAGAATAAAACCGTGTATCAACCACCGTGTTTGGCTGAGTTCAGGTAGTAACCACTCAAAAGAATTCAACTGTATGTTCCTGTCTTGTTATCGTTATGCGGGTAATTTAAAAGCAGACACTCGTCAGCCAACGATAGCATAAATACCTGAAATCTACAGGTTTGTGTTTATGGTCTAAACTTAAAGGCACGACAGCAGGTATTGATAGGAAAGTTCTAGTTAGTTAAGCCTTATATAGCTAGTTAGGTCTTATCTAGCGAATTGAGTCTTAGCTTCATAATCGTGGCTATGCATTATCAGGATGAACTCATGAACAACGTCACGCTTATGCACCTTCTGACATTACTCTCCCTTTGTTTTTTAGTATTCAATTCTGCCCAGCTCAGTGCCGCGCAGGCTCGCGATGTGGTTACTTATAATACTTATCCACCGGTGGCTTTTATTGATGAAAGTACCAAGCAGGTCGACGGGCCGGTAGCGGCTCTTATCGAAGCGATTAACAAAGAACTTAAGCAAGATGTTTTATTTCAGTTTAACCCCTTACCGCGTATGTTCGTCGAGTTAGAGGCCAAGCGTAGTCATGCTGCTTTTAATATGAGTTACAATGCAAAGCGCGCTAAGAAATGGTATTACAGTCTGCCTGTTCATGTCGTCAACTATGGCGTATTCGTTAAAAAAGAAAACAAACTTGACTACAAAAATCGTTCACAGTTAAGTGGTTTAACTATCGCCACCTATGGCCCGACGAATATGTCGAAAAAAGTTGAAAAATTTGCCCGTGAATTACCTGGCAGCAGGGTGGTGATCGAAAACTCCTTCGAACATGTTTTTAAAATGCTTGAGGCGAATCGCTTTAATAGCAATGGCGTGGTTTATGTACCTGATGTGGTTGGTTTTGATACGATCAAAGAGTTCAATTTGCAAAATGTACGTTACGCAGGGCCTGATATTAAGAATCTTTACTATGTGATATTTGTTAAAGATACGGTGTCAGAATACTATGTGAAAGCCTTCAATCACGTGCTTATGAAGTTTCATCGCGATGGTTCAATGGCGGAGATTTATACGCGCTATAAAGGGGTCGTGACAGCGAATGTGCCGGCCTTAGAAGATATGAAAGCCGTACCCGGACAGTCGGCATATTAATGAGCTAGTGCTGGTCTGCTATAAATAGCTGATTACGGCCACTCTCTTTGGCATGATAAAGCGCCTTATCTGCTCTTGATATCAAACCGCCAATGCTTTCATCTTCGGCCGTTATTTCAGCGATACCCACCGATACGGTCACGGAAATTTCATTATACTCGAAGTTAAAGTGCGTATCCTCAACGGCCTTGATGATGGTTTCTGCCACGCTCGCGGCATTTTCTGACGAGGTATTTTCTAGCAAAATCGCAAATTCCTCACCACCAAAACGGGCAAATACATCACTTTCACGCAGTAAATTTCCAACGAGTCGGGTAAAGTCGATTAATACCTTGTCACCGGCGGCATGGCCGAACTCATCATTAATGTGTTTAAAGTGATCAAGATCCAAGGCAAGCAGTGCTAGCGGGTGTTTGTTGCGCAGTGCGATGGCCCTATATTTATCAGCCAGAACAAAAAACTTGCGTCGATTATAAATTGCCGTGAGCGGATCGGTGCTGGCATAAAAATTGAGTTGTTGATTCGCCAGTTCTAGCTCATGAGTACGTTTCTGCACTTTTCTTTCAAGTTCACTACTATGTCTACGCTGTGCCTCAATGTAGCTATGCTTTTGTTGGTGTAGCGTATCGAGCATCTTGTTGTAGCTGCGTTCCAGTATTTTCAGCTCGTCTTCATGCTCTAAACCCAGATTAAGACGACGCTTGTCTAAATTATCGAAATCCAATTTATGTAGCTCAATGACAAATTTGCGCATGGGTTTAAATAGCAGGGTTTTGAAAATCCATAGAAATAGTGCCCAAAGAATCAGGCTCTTGATGACGGCATTGATGGCAATGATCAAGAAGCCCCACTTAACCCGATCAAAAACCACAAAACTGTTTGATACGAAGCTTACTTTGGCGAGATAAATATGCTGACCGGTATGTGTATCTTGAAGAATGTCGAAACTGTATTCGAAGCTGGTATCGTCAGAATCCGGGTGACTTAATTCTGAAGAAAGCAGAGGCTTGCCTTTAGCATTCTCAATTTTTAGATCAGTCACAATAGGCAGGTTCAGAATACCTTTGGTAATCGAGGCTAATTGCTTTTCATTAACTGACCATAAAGCTGTACGTAGGGCTGGGGTAAAGGTGCCTTCGATTTCTTGCAGTTCATTGCGCACAGCTTCTTTAGTCAGTTGATATTCTGAATAGGCATGAATAAACGTGATGATTAGCGTGATGCTAAAGTAAACAATAAAAATCTGCTTTAGCAGACGCAGCGCAATAGAGTTAAACATGCTTATTAACTGATGCCATATAGAGAGCTTACCTGTTGATTGAACTGCATTCTTTACGGCCAAAACGGCGTTAATGACTCAGGTTAAAGTGTAGACCAGAATTGTCATATCGGTATGCTTTTCGGTCATTCACAAACAGGAGGAAAACCTGGGCATAATGTGAACTGATAGGCCGCACCGTGCGCACCGGCGAGGTTTGTTTACAGCAATGGCGTGGATATTGGTCATTGTATCGGTGCGCACGGCGCACCCTATAGGGTGAGTTGGTTATATTACGTGACTAATACTTCATGGTCACACCGGTAGTTAAGGTGAATGATGGAGGAGAAGATGGCTGTGAATGGCTGGTGCATTGACGCGACAATATATGCAATTGAAATAGACACCGTTTATACTCTCCGCTTAGATGGCTTTCTTACCTTATTGCTTTTATGCCCTTTAAGTTTTTTAATCTTAATTTTTTATTATATACTTTTTACCTTATTGAACAGGCCTTATGATTCATGATTGATTTTGATACGCTCCCAAATGCTAAAGACCCTAAAGCCCTGATAGAGAGTATCGATCATGTCAGGCGTCAGCATGACAGTACCTATTTACTCGATCTAATGAAAAAAATCACAGGTAAAGAAGCAGTTGTGTGGGGTGATGAGGCGATTGGTTTTGGTCGTTATCAATATGTGTATAAAACGGGACGTACGGGTAAGTGGCCAATTATTTCTTTTACACCGAGTCTTCAAAATATCACTATTCATGTGATGCCGGGTATAGAGGTCTATCTGCCTTTAATTGAAAAAATTGGCAATGTTAAACACACGCCAAATGCGCTCATTCTGCATAAGTTTTCAGATTTAAATCGGCCCGCCTTGGAGCGTTTTGTCCAGCGGGTTATTTTAGATATTGAAAAGAAATATGACTGCGCTTAATTTAGGTGTTTGCCTCGCGTATATTGAGTACCTCAAAGCGTAAACCTCAGTTTTTGAAATGGAGAAAAGAATGATCACCGTACATCACTTGAATAACTCTCGCTCTCAGCGTGTCTTATGGGCTTTGGAAGAACTAGGTGTACCCTATGAAGTGAAACGGTATGAGCGCGATAGTGTGACCAACCTTGCCCCCGAGAGTTTGAAAAAAGTGCATCCACTTGGCAAGTCGCCCGTCATAACTGATGGCGGTTTAAGTATTGCTGAATCGGGTGCGATTATAGAATACTTGGCACAAGTTTATGGGAAGAACGGTTTCACGCCTGAAATGGGAACAAAATCGCAGCATATGTATACCTATTGGATGCATTTTTCCGAAGGTTCATTGATGCCGCAACTACTTTTGAAAATCATCTTTGATAAAGTAGCAAGCAGTCCCATGCCTTTCTTTATAAAACCAATCGCCAAGGGAATTTCTAAAAAGGTGATGGGGGGCTACGTTGACCCGAATATTAAGGTGATGCTCGATTACATTGAAAACCACTTAAGTGAAAATGAATGGTTCGCGGGTGACACTTTGACGGGTGCCGATATTCAAATGAGCTTTCCACTCGAGGCAAGTGTGATGAGTGGCGGTGTAGGAAGTGACTATCCACATATTCAAGCTTATGTGAAACGGGTGCATGCACGACCCGCTTATCAGAAGGGGCTGGAAGTCGGTGGTCCTTATGATTATGCCTAGGCTTGCTTGAATGAAAGTGTCCGTTTTTTAGCTGGGCACTTTGCACCAACGCGCACAGTCAGTACTCCTAGTCAGTACACTCAGCCAGTACTTTTTAGGTCTTGCTGTTTTAAGAAGAGCGTTTCGAACTCGCTGGCTATAATCGGCTTACTAAAGTAATAACCTTGAACCATGTCGCAGCCATTTTGTTTAAGAAACGTGAGCTGCTCTTTGGTTTCTACCCCTTCTGCAATGACGTTCATATGTAGGTTATGCCCAAGCGAAATAATGGCATTCACAATAACGGTATTGTCTGCGTCGTCCACGATGTCACGCACAAATGATTGGTCGACTTTAAGCCGATTAATAGGGAAACGCTTTAAGTAGGCCATTGATGAATAACCAGTACCAAAATCATCAATGGCTAATTGCACACCCATTTCTTTTAACTGTTGTAAGGTCTCGATATTTTCATCGACATTTTCCATGATCGTGCTTTCAGTTAATTCTAGTTCCAGGTGCTTGGGCTTAATGCCCGTATCATCAATGATCCTTTTTATTTCATGAATTAACTGCTGATTGCTAAATTGCCTTCCGGATAGATTAACAGCCATTTGTAATTCAGGTAAACCGGCTTTATACCATCGCTGTTGTTGGGTACACGCTTCACGAATTACCCAGTTGCCAATTTCTTTGATCAGGCCACTGTCTTCAGCGATTGAGATAAATTTATTGGGTGGAATCATACCTTTCTGGGCATGGTGCCATCTAATGAGGGCTTCGCAGCCGAGTATTTTGCCACTATGAATATCGATCTGGGCCTGATAGTGCAGAATGAATTCGTCATTTTCCAACGCTTTACGTAAATCACTGAGCAATAACAGGCGTTCATGCGCTTGGGTATTCATTTCATCGTTAAAAAACTGGAACATGTTTCGCCCCGTATCTTTAGCGCGATACATGGCTACATCAGCATTTTTTAATAAGGTATCTGCATTATCACCATTTTCAGGGAAGATACTGATACCCATGCTACAGGTGACAACCAGCTCGGTATTCTCTAATAAAATGGGCTTATTCATAACAAACTGAATTTTATCAGCCACTGAACCCGCGCTTTGGCCTTGTTCTATATTGGGCAGCAATATCACAAACTCATCGCCACCCAAGCGGGCAATGGTGTCTTCATCTCGTAGTACAATCTTGAGTCTGTTGGCGACGCTTTTAAGGAGTAAATCACCGACGGAGTGGCCTGAGGCGTCGTTAATAACCTTGAAATTATCCAGATCCAGATACAGGATGGCCATCTTCTTGTTGGCCCGCTTTGCACGGGCGATAGCATTTTTGAGCTGACCATTGAACGATAGGCGATTGTGTAAGCCAGTTAAGATGTCGAAATGGGCTAAATGGTGTATTCGCTCTTCGGTGGCTTTTCGTTCGGTAATATCACTAAAAATGGATATATAGTGAATCACTTCGCTATTTTTATCCTTTACGGCCGTGACTGTTTGGGAAACTGGAAATATATGGCCTGTTTTACTTTTATTCCAGAGCTCTCCTTGCCAACTATGTTTTGTTAAAAGGCTTTGCCAGAATTTCTCGAAAAAGGCAGCATCATGCTGGCCTGAGTTAAGTATACGTGGGTTTTTACCAATCACTTCTCCAGCGCTGTAGCCCGTAATTTTGGTAAAAGCCGGGTTCACTCTTAAGATTAAGCCTGTTTTATCCGTGATCAGAATCGATTCAATACTGTCCCGAAATACGCTTTCAGCCAACTTCAATTCCTTAGTGGCAGAATCCAGATCATCCGATTGCTGTGCTATCAATAGCTCTAAGTTTAGGCGGCTGATTTCTGATTCTTTTTTGGCTTTTTTTCTTTCAGAGACACTGGCGGCCAGGATTAAGCTCGTGATCATGGTCACGCCCATGAAACCTTGCAATAACAATAAGGACTCATTAGCTGAGGCTCTTACGAAAGGGCCGTAGCCGTGCAGAGTGCCGTAAATGGCAAAACCAGATACCGTGAGAATAAATAAAGTCGATCCATGCTGCATAAAATAATATGCGATTAAAATAGCTAGTGGCAAATAAACAAAAGCCAAAGGGTATTGCGCTCGTCCTAAAATGGAGTTGCCACTAAATACGACACTAAAAAAGAATAGGCTTAAACAGGCAAAGAGTATGGCTTGGAGCACTCTTTTAACTGGCCAGTTAGGCTTGAAGGGTTTGCTCCAGGTTAATAAAAAAGGTGTTACCACTAAACCGCCAACGACATCTCCTAGCCACCAAGTGGAAAAGAGCAAACTGAAATCTTGCCAAGTGATAAGGCCACCCAGCTTGAGTGTCATTACACCGATTAATGCACTCGAGAGTGAAGCAATAAAAATGATGGCGGTGAATTTGGTTACTTCAATCACGCTGCTAAAAGGGTAGCGGCAGGCGAGGCGGGTAATTAAATAGTAGGCGCATAAGGCTTCAAAGGCATTACCTAAGCCAACAGATAACGACAGAGGTAAGGCCAAGCCGGTGGATAAATTTACCATTAAGGTGCCTAGGAATATACCTGGCCAGACTCGCCAACCAAAATAAAGCAGGGCTGCAATAGCAATACCTGTCGGCGGCCATACAGGCGAGGTATTGGCTTGTTCAAAAGCAAGGCTTAAGCCAAATTTGGCCGATAGGAAATATATGCCTGATAATAATATCCACAATGTGATGGGTCTTATGTATCGGAGCATAAAAAACCTTTGTTATTTAGGGCACGTCGTTTATTGGGTACTCGTTATCTATTAGGTGCTCGTTATCTATTGGGTACTCGTTATCTATTAGGTACTCGTTATCTGTTAGGTACGAGGCATCTTGCGTATTTCTAAAACTCTGCTCTGCTGTTCTGATTGAACCGGGCGAGAGACATTGATTGAAGTGAAGCCGGTTTCTATCTCTTTTAAAGATAGTTATAGAATCACTGATAAGCAATTAATGCTGGTGTTTCTATATACTCAGGATGATTGAAGTCTGTTTCAGAATCGATATCCGAAATTGACTTTATAGCCCTTGATATCTGAATCAGTTGAATCCAGATAGGTCAGCCCCAAGTTAAAGCTGTCCTCAGCGAGTAAGTCATCATCGGTAATTAGGCCCAAGGCAAAACCAAGTTCATAGTAATGCTCGGTATAGAGCGCATCGCCACTATACTGAGTGTCGATCAGAATCAATTGTGCCATGGTCGGTACATTAAATAACAAATAGGGTTTGAGGATAACTAAGCCATTTCTGTAGACCGTGTTCGATACGCCAGGGTCAATCTCATAATCCCCTAAACTGACACTGCCGGTTGCATAATGGCCCACCATATTACCCAAGTTGAAGAGGTAGTTTCCCCATATAAACCGATATGAGCTAAGTAATGAGTAGCCATTAATCGCTGCTGCTCCACCTAAATCTTCCGAGCCGCCTACGCCATAGCTAATGCCGGGAGTAAGGGTCCATGAGCGGGTGAGCGGATGACTATAGGCAATGCCAAAATCGACGTCATAACTTTTAGAGCCTTCAGTATCAGTTATGCCGAGAGGCATTTTTGCTCTGAGTATTTGTAATGGATCTTTGAACTGGTATTGATACTCAAATACGATGGTTTGGGTACTGACATTAGCATCGCCCATATCGAGTTGAGCATAACTCATATCAATTCCAAAGGAGCTGCCTGTGGCTTTTGTTCCTTGGTTTGCTTGGTTTGCTTGATTGGCTTGGGACGTGATGTGGTAGCTCTCTGAATGTTTAGTTTCACTGTCATGATCAGTGTTTCTTGTTGGAGATGTATCCGGTATTGATTCTGCCGGTGCTCCGCTGAAATCGTTGGGTTTACGGCTAGTCGTGCTGCTAGCAATAACAGAATCTAATAATTCACGTCCGCCAGGTGTACTCATGAACTCTATTGGGCTGATCGACATCGGTTGGGCAAAATCACTGTCTACCATTGAAGCCATTAAACTGGCCGGATTCCCCGCCACCGGGTCGACTGGTGATACCCGTACTAACTCCTTTTGTATTTGTTGAAGACTGGTGAAATCAGAGCTCTTTAAGTAATCTGTTAATAAGTCTGCGCTTTCATCCCTGTTTCGCCCTGGGAACCTTTCAGTTATATTCAAACTGGGAATATTCATGACTAGCGTAGGGGAGTTAGCGTTGAACGAGAACAGCATTTCTAAACCACGAAAGTCAACAGTTGCATTGAGAGAGGAGCTATTGGTATAGCTTGGTAGCACATCTACCAGTTCTTGTTGGTCTAATTGATCAAAAGCATCTTCGACAGATTTGTAGGTATTTGAAAATGTGTCTGCAATTGTATCTGGGTCGGAAATGAGGAAAATTGAAAATACACCTTTGGACACTGCCGGTTGAGCGAGGAAAAATGTCAGCAATACACTGATAAAAATAATTGGCATGCCAAATTTACACTGTGGTGCTGGTGCTATTTTCATGATGACTCCCTCCATGTGCTGTTCTATTTAATATACTGTTTCATATGCCTCATATTAAAAGTACACAGACACCATGAATGGTAATCCGGCCTTCAGGAAGGTAATTCTTGCTGCAAGTTAAAAGTATAGTGAGTGAAACTGTAAAATGCTTAAGTGAAATTGTCATATTCAGTGCCGTGTAAGAATATTTGCTTATATAAACATAAGGCTTAATAAGTACAAAAAATATACAGCTCGATTATTGTGCTATGTTTATTGAACCCACTGGTAAATATTTATCCTCTTTGTGGTAAGTCGTTTTTGTGGTAATTCCTCTTTGTGGTAAATTGTTTTTGTAGTAAATCATAGTGGCATGTGAGCGCTTATGGCAGGTTTCAATTTACAGCAACAATCAACTAAAGCCGTCATTCTCTTAGCCATGATGAGTGTTGCTGCGCTGTGCATCTTGAGTTATTTTCCCTTCTTAAATACGCTTGAGCACTTTGTACAGGATGGCTTTGTAAAGCAGCGCGCACTTAATCAGGATGCTTCAGAAGATATTGTCGTTATTGATATTGATGATACGAGTATAAATGCACTGGCCGAACTTGTCGGTAAGTGGCCTTGGCCGCGCTCCATTCATGCTGAGCTCTTAGAATATCTACTCGCCCATAAACCCAAGGCCGTAGTGTTTGATATCTTATTTTCAGAACCTGATATTTACCGGCCGGATGCCGACCAATATTTTAGTGAGGTGATTGCTTCTAGTCAGCATGTTTATCTGGCGATGACGAGTCAAACCAGTTTGAATATGCAGGCAGCGCCTTTACTAATGTCTTACCCAGCCATACTTGCTTTAGACAAAACAAGTTCAGCCCGTACAGATGCGCGGGCATTTTTTTTGTTACCTAATGCGGTTTCTAAAGAGGCATGGCGCTTAGGAAGCATTGAATTTCACCCAGATGAAGATGGCGTTGGGCGGCGTTATCCCATTGTTCATGATTTTGATGGTTGGTTACTTAACTCCTTGCCTGCCAGAGTGGCTAAAGACTTAGGTTATCAGCTTCCTGATTCGGCCTACCTGATTTTGGATTGGAAAAGTGAGCTTAGTATTCCTCATCAGCGGTTTTCATATGCAGAAATTTTGAGCCAGGCCAGAGCTGAGGGTCAAATGATCCCCGAGGCGTTCTTTAAAGACAAAATTATCGTGATCGGTACCACTGCTCTAGGTTTACATGACTTACGCGCGACGCCTATTAATGAGTTTTTCCCTGGGGTATTTATACTCACTACCGCACTGGATAATTTGATTTCAGGCGAAAGCCTTCAATATATAGACACAGTATGGGTGCTTGTCATTGGTATTCTATCGATGCTGCTTATCAGCTTTATCTCAATATGGCGCGGCTTAGGTGTAGGCATTTTAATCGCGTTTTGTACTGCCACTCTATTGCTGGCTATTGCATGGCGTTTGGCGCTAAGTGGGGTTTTACTGGCGATATTAGCTAACGTGATATCTTTAGTTTTTTTTATGGTGAGCGCGCTTCTATTTTTATACCTCAGTCATCGAAAAAAACTAAATGCGACAGTAGATATCTTTAGTCGTTTTATGGATCCGATGGTGGTACGTGAGTTGATTAGTCAGGAGTCTTCGGAAGACCTGCTTTCGAGTAAAAGTGTCGAAGTGACTATGTTATTTTCTGATATTCGAAACTTTACCAGTATTTCAGAACAACGTACTCCGGGTGAAATGGTGAATTTGTTGAATCACTATCTTGATCGGCAGGTAAAAACCCTGTTTCAGTATCATGCCACTTTGGATAAATTTATTGGTGATGCTGTCATGGCGTTTTGGGGAGCCCCGCTTGCACATGAAGAGCACCCCATTTATGCCATTAATGCTGCGCTCGATATGATAGATAACCTTGAAGCATTTAAACGTGAATATGGTTATAAAGAGTTTGATATTGGTATAGGCATTCATACCGGTGATGCGGTGGTGGGTATGGTCGGCGCTCAGCAACGCTACGATTATACCGCGATTGGCGATACCGTTAATTTAGCTAGCCGAATAGAAGGCTTGACTAAAAATTGCGCGCAAATCCTAGTTTCAGAGACTACAATGAAAGTAGCAAAAGATCATTTTAAATTCATACCGCGTGGTGAGTTTCAAGTGAAAGGCCGAAATGAATCCGTTAAAGTGTATGAGCCCATACGAAAATAAGTTGAGGGGGATATCATGATGCCCATGATTAGGTTTTTCACTCAAGGACTTGTTCAGATACTCTCGATTAGTCTTTTATCGACCTCTTTGCCTGTCTGGGCAAACCAGGACGCGATTTTGCTTAGTAATACTCCCATGTTGATAGCACCCTCTTCAAAAGCTTCTATCGTCACGCAACTTTCCAAAGATGCTCCCGTTACTTTACTCAAACGAAAAGGTGGCTGGTATCAAATTCAAACAGAAGACCATCAAACCGGTTGGTTAAGAATGCTCAAGGTAAGATTTCTATCTGAGCAAGAATCAAATGATCGATCCATCGCTAGAATTTTACGTGAAACTGCCGTTATGCCACCTGCAAGCGGTGTTTCAACCGGTGTTAGAGGGGTTTCCGATGAGGCTTTGAATCAAAAAATGGAAATGTCACCCATTGGTTTAGAACAGCTTAAGCACTTTGTGCCGGTGGAAGAAGAGGTGGATGCATTCGCGAAGGAAGGCAAATTGAAAACGCAAGAAAACGTCGTACTACCTGGAAAATAAATTAACGACTTAATCATGGAACGGCTTATGAGAAAAGTGACTTTGCTCAAATTCATTGGCGTTTTTCTTTGTTTATTTCTGGGTGCGTGTGGTGTCAAGATTCAGGGTATCGATCTGGGCAGGATTTTTGACGCGGCGGGAAAAGTAAATAATTTTGGAGAAAAAGAAGAGCAAGAAGAATTGGCGCTTGGTCAAGATACCATCAAGTCACTATTAAATAACGCGACAATTTACCCTCACCAAACGCTTCAAAGCTACGTCAATAAAGTGGGTTACTGGCTAGTAAAACATACCAGTCGACCCGACTTACCTTGGCGATTTATGGTTTTGGATGACGCTTCTGTGAATGCTTTTGCCGCGCCTGGCGGCTACATTGCTATCACAAGGGGGATGCTCGCATCCTTAAATAATGAAGCCGAACTTGCTGGTGTTTTAGCGCATGAAATTGCGCATGTTGTATTGCTTCATCATATGCATGCTTTACAGAAAAAATCTAAAACGGGGTTCCTGTTTGACTTGGCCGTTATTGGTGCGCAGGTAGGCAATGCCAGTACTGCCAATGCTCAAGGAGAATTGCAAGGGCCTGATGTATCTGGGGTGTTTGATAAAGCTGTGAATGATTTATATTATCGCGGCCTAGATAGGGAAGATGAACTTAAAGCCGATAAACTAGGTGTCATACTGAGCGCAAAAGCCGGTTATGACCCTTATGCTTTTGTGTCTGTGCTACAAGTCATTGGAAGCCGTGAAGGACGTGAAGAAGCAGACTTGCAGCGCTTTATCCGGGTTCATCCTAGTGCAGAAACCAGACTTAACTCACTTGAATCGACCTTTTTTCTGATCGATAGCTATGATCTCAGTAATCGGGTATTAGCACAGCGCTTTCGGACGTATTCTCAAAATTAGTTCTGCCTTGGTTCGACATTGGCTTGCTTTGATTTAAGAGCAACTTCTTCAATCTGGGCTTAGACATAATCTTAATGTCCATGTAAATCAAAGTCACACACGTGATGCACGTAGTTTAGGCCCGAGTCGCTTACGGCTACTTTTGGTACATGATTCTTTGCTTTAAGGAAACTTTTAGAATCGATAAATACTTTGACGACATTGCTATCTAATAGGCCGAGGCCTGCTTCCTGCTCAAGGATTGATAAGGCTTTTTCATCGGGAAGCGCCGGTTTATAAGGGCGGTCTGCGGCGGTTAAGGCATCGTAAATATCACACACCGTCATCACTCTGGATTGGTAGGGGATATTTTCAGAGGTGAGGTGATTTGGGTAACCACTTCCATCCAGCTTTTCATGATGGGCACCCGCTATATCGGGTATTTGACTGAGCTCAGCTGTCCAAGGAATAAGTTTTAAGAAACTCATGGTATGGCTGACATGTGACTCTATTTCAAGTCGCTCTTGTTCATTTAAACTGCCCTTGGGGATAGATAGGGCAGCAAGCTCAAATTCTGAGATCAAGCCACTTAGCTTGCCTTTATAGTCGGTGACTAAATGGCTGCGAATAGTTTCAAGCTCGGTGAATCGTTCTTGAGGAAGTACCGTCGGTTCATTGGCCGCCAGAATAACCATCATATAATGATCCAGTTGGGCCAGGTCCTGATCAAGGCTTTCTTCTAGCTTGTGTTTTATCTCAGGGCTGAGGGCGCCGTATTGTTCATAAACTTTAATAATCTGGTTGAGATGCTGGTTCTTAAGTTGCTGTTTGGTGAAGGCCAAACGGTAACGTAGCAGTTCAACATTCTCTTCGGTGAGTTTTTTGGCTTTGGTAAGTACGTGTTCGCGTACGCCTACTTTACCGAAGTCATGGAGCAGGGCTGCAAAGCGCAGCTCTCGATATTGCTCTTCGTTAAAGGTGACGTTATCAAGGACGCCTTCTTGGCAAATGTCGACACTCTGTGCGAGTACTTCACATAAGTTAGCCACACGAAATGAATGGCCACTGGTGGTGGGGTCTCGCTGCTCAATGGCAAAAACAGACGCATTCACAAAGCCATCGAACAACTGATTGATACTGTCCATTAACTTCCGGCTTTCAATAGCAACAGCCGCTTGGCTAGATAAAGCACGAAGCAAGTCTAGACAGGATTTATCAAAAGGGATGACTTCGCTTTCAGTGGTTTCGAGTGTACGCAGCTTAGTCTCGGGATTTTTTTTACGATTGATAAACTCAAGTACACCGACCACCTGATGATGATGGTCCAGCATCGGGATCGCTAATAAACTCACCGTGCGATAGGCCATTACTTTATCGAAGGAACGGTTAAATTGATAAGGTGAGTCAGGCGCAATTTCGTAAGCGTCGGCAATATTCAATACTTCCCCGTGCAGCGCTGTATGACCGACAATGGATGAGTCTGTCAGGGGGATAGTTTGCTCTTCGAAAGACGGACACACTGAGTAGTTTTGTGTCAGTTTAAACTTTAGCTGAGGTGATTTATCTGCTTCACGTTCGACCAAAAACAGAGATGCCGCATCGCAATGGGCCAAGCGCATACCTTCTGACAGAATTTTTGACAGTAAAGTATCAATATCATCTTCTGTCGAAAGTGCGATACCGACTTCAATTAATTTCTCCAAACCAGCATTCTGTTGGTCTAATGAGTCATTCAGATTTTGGTGTTGTTGCCGTAATTGGTGATGCTCTGCTGCGAAAATTAGCAGCTTTTCAAAGTCACGAACCCTGATCGATTCGGGAAAGGTGAACGTATATTGAGGGAGCTTCAGTTGTCGAGAAATGCTTTCTTCGATCAGAAGGGTTGCGCCAGTCTCTAAACACGCATCTATTGAGATATCAGCTAGTAAGGCTCTATCAACTAAAATGATATTCACGTTCAACTCAGCGATGTCATCTAAATGACTGATGTTGAAACAGTTGCACTGAATACGGGTGATATCATTCAGTAAGGTGTGGAACTTGGAGTGGCTAGATAATGCTAAACCTGTAGCAGTTTCCATATGATTCAACCTCCTCATTTCAATTTGCTGTTGTTCTTAGTAGAAGAGCAGCAAAAGGCTGTCAGAAAATGACTGACAGCAAAGCACTTGTCCATAGGTGGGCAGGTTTATGAATAGATAGACTATTTATTATACAACTTAATGACCTAACTGTAGTCAATATTCTTGAAAAGACCGCATTTTCTAGCTTTATATAAATTCTGAGCTCAAAGAGCCACGTTATACTGAATAGGCTTGAAGATCCTCATGTAATTTAACAGAAAGCATCGCTAGGTTGTCACTGGTTTTAGCGATTGAACTCGAGGCGTTGGTCGTCTCTAAAGAGACCTCATTAATACGTAAGACATTATCACTTAATTGTTCAATCACGATGCTTTGCTCTTCTGCTGCGGAGGCAATTTGAATATTCATATTGTTAATTATACCTATGTGACTAACAATGCTTTCGATACTTTCACCGGTTAAGCGGGTTTGTTCAACACTACTTTCGGCTAAAGATTTACTGCTTTTCATTCTAGTAACCGCGTCATTCGCCATATTTTGCAGAAGTTTTACCATTTCATCTATCTCAAAGGCTGAGCCTTGTGTACGAGATGCCAGTGCGCGAACTTCATCGGCCACTACAGCAAAACCTCTTCCTGCTTCACCGGCTCGAGCAGCTTCTATTGCAGCATTAAGTGCGAGTAAGTTAGTTTGTTCTGCGATACTTTTGATAACCTCCATCACCGTGCCAATTTTATTGCTGAACTCATCGAGTTGGTCAATGCTATTCGTTGCTTCGTCAATTTCTTCGGCGAGTTGAGCGATTGCGGTTATCGACTCTTTGACTATCTGATTGCTATGTACCGCTTTTTCATCGGCCGCACGCGTGGAGTCTGCTGCTTGTACGGCATTTAAAGCCACATCCTGAACGGTCGCGGTGATCTCATGTAAAGCCGTAGCTAATTGGTCTGTTTCATCATGTTGGCGGTGCATGCCTTGTTGGGTCTGCTCAGTCGTGCTGGCCAAGTGGAGAGAGGTGCTGTTTATTTTATTGGCAGCATCAATGACATGTTCGAATATAGTACGCAGGTGGCTAACGGTATCGTTGTAAACAGCAAATAGGTGGCCAAACTCATCTTGTTTGTGAATGCTGATATTAGACCTGAGATCACCTTTGGAGAGTTGATTCATGGCGCTATTTAATTGTTTAAGTGAATAATTTACTCGTTTCGAAATAAGTAAGCCTACAAATATCATCAAAGACAATACAATCACTGTCACGACAAGTAAGACACTTCTACTTGTATCTATGGTTGAATAGGCATTTTCTCTGGTTTGAGCCTGTAATTGGTTGGAAAAAGCTTTCAGTGCGAGTAAAGAGTTTTGTAGTTGCTTGATGCTTGTTTCTGAATTTTCTTTAAGCTGTCGGGCGGTAGTACGATTCTTAATGAGCGCTGTACTCACTTTAATGAGTGAATCACCTGGGCCGATAAGCAGGTTTTCAACTTGTTTCAGGTTAGCTTTAAAGCGCGATAAAATTTTGGATTCGCCGGTATTTGAAATAAGTGCATCAATTGAACGTGAGATACTTTCGATACGTGGCGGTACGTCATTACTGGCAATACTTTTTAGATGATCGGTATTATTAGACAGTTGAATTTTTTGTGATAAAACCGCTAACTCAAGCATTGACCTTTGAATGGTGCCTGTTTCTATCTGTGTTTTCTCAAAGCCGCCATCTACAAACTTTTTACTCTGGAGACTTAAGGCTTCAGTGTCATCTCGTTTTAAGGCCTTCTTGATCTGCCGGCTAATACGTTTACTGCTAAAACGGGCCCTACCTGCAATTCCCTCAACGTCTTTTAGTGTTTCATTGATTAAGGTATTCAGTTGTTCGGAGCGGGCTTGTTTTTTGTTGAGTGCGATCACCCGGGTAAGCGATAGCTGACGTATGTCATCATTAGCCTGTTCCAAGGCTGAAAATGTTTGCCGTATTTTGATTGTCGTTTCACTAGTTTCGTCGCTCGCTGAAACTACTTGCTCAATACTGTCTAAAGTCGCCGTGATCGACTGGTGATGATGGTCATCACTAAATTTTTCAATGTGTGAAAGTTTAGTTGCAGCCAGCATCTGATGCTGTTGATTAATCATCTCAGATGCAAGAGAGAGAGCGTTGTAGTTATCTTGGCTTATCGGAATGACATTGTCAGTGAGTTCACCAATATGCTTGGCTAATTGTTGGTTCGAAAACATACCAGTAGACGTTAGTATAATGGTTGAAATGGCACCAATAAGCATCCAAAACAATAGCTTGGCACGTACAGATAAGGTCATAAACTTCACTCGCTCACTCTCTAAAATGAATCAATTACTTAAGGTTTAAAGAATCCCAACTTAAACTTTGGAAGGCTCCGTTTTTGATGATTGTTGGCCAGACGTTGTGGCTTGCCTGATGATCCTCAAGCCCATAGTTTATTAATGTCCCTATCCCAATATCACTATTTGTTATGCTCTCAAGACCTGTCACAATAGTTTCAGCGGTAATATCACCCTTGATTTTCTGTAAGCCTTGAACATAAATTTTGGCCGCTAAATAACCCTCTAAAGACGCAAAGCCAAAACTCGCATCGGCATTGTAGGTCTTAATATCTTCGCGGTAACTTTTAACGGCGGGGAGGTTTGATTCAAAGTGAGGGACTACTTGTGTGATGATCACGCCTTCAGCATCTTTGCCGAGTGCCTTTTTCAGCGCGACACTGCCGACAAAGGACACATTAAGAAATACGGCTTCCGGTAAGTCTTCCTTTGCGAGCTTGATAAACTTGGCACAAGGCGCATAAGCACCCACCATAATAATGGCTTTGGGTTCGATGTCTGCATCTAGTAAGGTGCTTAAACCATCTTCTACATTGAGCGTATTACGGGTGTAGCGTCCATGAGTCAACTTATCTGCATGCAGTACACCCTGTTTTTTGAGTGCGCTGATCGCCCCTTTGTAGCCTGCATCGCCATAGCCATCATTTTGAGTAAAAAAAGCAATTTCTTCGGGTTTGATGCCTTTCTTCAATAAGCCATCAATCATGGATGCTGTTTCTTCTGCATAACTGGCGCGATAATTTATGATGTAACGATCCGGGGGAGATTGTCTCAGAACGCCTGCGCCTGTGAATGCGCCTACTAAAGGCACTTTTTTCTCATTTGCGATAGGTACGGTCACTATGGCGGTTGGTGTCCCGACGTTTCCAATGACAGAAACGACTTTATTCTGGTCAATTAAAGTACGCATGTTTGAGCCGGCTTTAGCGGGCTCATAACCATCATCCAGAGCAATTAGTTTGATCTGGTTACCATTTATACCGCCTGCGGCATTGACCTTGCTAAAATAACTTTCAACCCCTAAACGTACATTTGTTCCTAGTGCTTGGGCAGGCCCACTTAATGCCGTAGTCATTCCTACGTTGATATCACTGGCCAATGTATTTTGGGTAAGGGATAGAATGAGTGCTCCAGCAAGAGCTGAAGAACTGATAAGTCTTTTCATGCTTCGATTCCTTGAATTTTGTTATCTACCACTAATGTGACTTTTTTAAATTCTAAAAGTGACTATCCGTATGTTAAAAAATAAGACCATATAAGTGTTATTGGAACATAAGTAACACACAGATATTTAGCGTATGAAAGTATTTTTTAAGGGACGAGAAGGGAACCGCAGCTTGTTTTAACGCATGGGCGTCAAACATATCAATCACTCCATATCCTTGGTGTAAAAAGTATCTTGGCTGTACGGCTTTGCGCCAAAACATATTTTAAACATAGCCTAGAATTTAAAGAGGTCAAATAAACGTTCTTCCGAAAAAGCTAAGGTTGTTCGGGTTTTGAGTCACGTTTAAACTGGCTTTCTACCCACTCCCTTACTTCTGAAAAACGATATTGCTCAAAGTGCGCAAAACCTGTTAAAGAACGTACCTTTAAGCGGCTGAATATGGGCGTCGTCAGGCCGCAAAAGAACCGGCTGATTAATACGGCTGTCGCTTTGTTTCCAAGTTTTTCACATATTTGAACACTCAGCTCAGGGAAATTGAATTGATCAAGCGCAGGAAGGGTATTTAATGAGGGCAGTGTGACCGCCTGATTGGCGCAAACAGAGCAGTGACCACATGGCTCTGTTACACTATGGTCTGCAAAGTAGTGAGCGAGTTGCTGGCTTAAGCAGCGGTCGCTTTCAAAGAAGGCCATCAGCTTGTGGATTCGATTAATCTCACTTTGTTCTTTATCTCTGAAACGGTCAAATAAGCGTTGGCTTAATGCCTGAATGTCGAAGTCGGTTTTCAGTACTTGATAAACCTGTGTCATTTGCTTGGTTTGCAGTTCGAGCCAGCCTTGCTGGTCAAGGTAATCCAGGGCTTTGATGACGCGGCTTCTATCGCTAGGGTAAGCTTCATGTAGCTGTTCAAAGTCAATTACGCCCCAGATTCTGGCCATTTTAGCTGTTTCAAAAATAGCCCGAATAAAGTCCTGCCGTTCTCCTTCAAAGTGTGAAAATAGTGTTTGTTCAGGGATAAGGAATTTATATTTATATTCAGCAAAGTAGCTATATAGCGGTTTGATGACTTTGAATAATTCTAAATAAACAAGCAGTGTCTTTAAACTTAGGGGGCGAATATTAGACTGACTGGAAAAGCTATTTAAAACTAACTCCCATTGCCGCGAGTCGTGATTCTCATCAATCGATTTATGTATAATTTCACTGATGACATAGTGAATCGCTTCTAATTCTGGCGTGTCGCCATACACGAAGTTTTCGAGTACATTCAGATTATCTTTATTGGCTAAAACTAAACAATCTGAAGCTTGGCCATCTCTTCCTGCCCGGCCAATTTCCTGAGCATAATTTTCAATTGATTTAGGTAAATCGTAGTGCACGACAAAGCGTATGTTGCTTTTATCGATGCCCATGCCAAAGGCAATAGTGGCCACAATGATGCCTTTTTCGCTGGTCATAAAGCGCTGCTGAATCAACTGACGGCGTTCACTGTCCATACCCGCATGGTAGGCTTGTGCAGGTATGTCTTGTTTGCGTAATTCAGCGGCGACTTCTTCCGCAGTTTGTTGCAGGGTGACATAAATGATACCTGACTGCTCAATTCGGCTTTGAAGCCACTGGCTGAGCACAGGGATCTTTTGATCACCCGGCACACTTTGAACCATTAAATTAAGATTGGGCCGGTAAAAACCCGTCAGCGTAATGTCTTCGGGCTCGATGCCGAATTTTTTCCCCATATCCTCGATAACCTGAGGGGTGGCGGTGGCGGTGAGTAATAGGGTCTGTTTTATGTTCAGCTCACGGCGGTAGTGGGGCAGTTTTAAATAGTCTGGGCGAAAATTATGCCCCCATTCTGAAATACAATGCGCTTCATCAACCGCGAGCAATGAAATAGGGACTTGGCTGATAAATTGCCGGAATCGTTCGTTGTTAAGGCGTTCTACCGAAATCATGAGTATTTTAATGTGGCCTTCACGCACGCCGTTCATAACGCTATTGCTTTCTTCCCGAGACTGGGTCGAATCAATGCTGGCGGCGGCAATGCCTTTGTTTTTCAGAAATTCGAGTTGATCCTGCATCAAGGCTAAAAGAGGTGAAACCACTAGTGTTAGACCGGGTAAATTTATTGCCGGCAGCTGATAACATAGTGACTTGCCCGAACCGGTCGGAAAAATTGCAGCGGCGCTCTTACCGTCTAATATTGCTTGTACAACTTGCGCCTGCCCGGGTCGAAATTCAGAAAAACCGAAGTGGCTTTGGAGCAGGTTTGTAGCGGTATTTGTCATAAGGTATATAAATTTGAGTCAGAGTTTAGTGAGTTTGTTCGGTTTCTTGCCAAGTGCTTAATTGACTTAACTTTTCGATAGCCTGATTTAAAAAATGAGTCAGCTGTTCCGCTTCACGGGGGAGCAGAGCGTGACGATTGAAACGGCCTCGTTCTTGTTTGGCTATAAATATTTGTTGTTTGAATTCAGGGTATTCATTGAGATAGAAGTTCACGCTGCTTTTTGAGATAAACATCACATCTATTCGTCTAATCAGCAGCTTCTCAATATTTTGAAACTCAGAGACAACATCTTCTCTATGTATTTTACCCGCCTTGAGAAGAGACTCAATCTCTTTATAACGATGCCCCAATATGCCGCCTAAATTTAGCTTGAGTAATGAAGCAGGGCCTTGATAATGTATGGGTTTACTTTTGTGTGAAATGACTAAGTTGGCATCGAGCATAATAGGTTTGGTCCACGAAAAACGCGTTTTGCTTTCATCATTAAACCAGACTGGGTTTACCCAGGGAACAACGCCATACCAGTCATGACTTTCTAGTAAGTTATCCAAACGTTTTCGAGGCAGTATAGCGACCTTAAAATGATAAAGGCCTTTGGCTATGTTGTTGAGTTTATTAGCCAGTTCATAGGTTAAACCATCCTTGATACCGGTGACAAAAGGAGGCGTGTCATAATGAGAGTAGAGGGTTATTTTTTTAGTCGCCGTTGGTATTTCTTGTGCTTCAAGACTCATTATTTGGAAACAAACCAAATAGCTGAAAAACATAGTTTTTACTAAATTATCTATTTTTTTATGATGAAGCATAGAAGCACCATTTACTTATTGATTTAGCGCTTAGTTTTAGACGGATTCAAAAATTTTGCACCTTTATGCGCTAATTTTCCACCCTCTCTTAGCGAGAAATATATGGTGTCGAGAATATCCTTATGCACTACTGAAATAGGCTCAGAAACTTCCTTCACAACCGGTATTTTCTTGAGAATTTTGAAGGGTTCATCGGCAATCGAATGCTGCACGACTTCAACGGCATCCACCGTATTATCGTAAGCCAGTGAGAGTAAGTCTAAAGTGCCGGAGATAATTTCAAGATTGCTCAGTCCATTTGTTTCTTGGTCTTGACTGCCTTCAGTTTTAAGTCCTTCATGTAAAGTGTAATGTACGAGTGCAGCGGTTTCTTGGTGCTCATCAAACCAAGTCTTTAGCTGTTGATAGACTCTTTCAGAGTGGGCTAAAGGAATATGTGGAATACCATCAAAGTGAGCTGTTTTACTGTCTTGCGGTGCTGATATCGGGTTAGCGCTGGAATGCCGAACCAGGCTGTCACCAAAATATTTATTTAGCAGACTGTCTTTATTTTCAGATAAGGCGCCACTGATAAAATGATGCTGGGCATGGGCTGTAAAGCTACCACAGAGAACACTTTGTGCATAAGGGTCACCTTCATTGGTTTCCTTGCTGGCGCCAGAACGGTCATCTTTTAAATGTAGCAGGCCATCTTTTAAGTCTTGAATACCTTCACTGCGCATATCTATCCAATCGGCCCAGTGGCTAATATACTCGCGTGGAATGAAACGCACGATTGAACTCGCCAAATGACCAAATTTCTCAAGCGGAGAACCTTCGTGGGGTGTGCCGATATAATAACAGTTTGAGAGTTTTTCTAACCACGGTGACTTTTCATCTTGAGCCAGTTTTTGAGCGCTGCGGATCAATAAACCACCCATACTGAAACCCATCAGCACGATATCATCAATTTTAATGGGGTAAGCCGACTGCAGCTCACTGAGTAATTGATTGAGCTTATGACCATTGTCTTTAATGGATAAACCGGTGTTATAGCGTAAATAAAAAGGCGTGTATCCGAACTCACCTTGCAAGCGACGACCGTAGTTGTCTTTGTTATTGCTGTCTTTATTTTGGGTGTTAGTATCGGTATCGGATGCCTCAGGCTTTAAATCCCAAACAGTTTCAAGGTTGGTTAAGCCGTGTATGAGTATGATGATTTTATTGGTCAGTGATTTTGCAGAAGGGCGTGCTAGTTGCTGAGCCAACGTGTCATTTAGAACTAAGGCTTTATTTTGATGATAAAAGGCCATGTCGATCGCTAAAGGGTTGTGTTCTTTTTCAAGATAATCACCAATCACGCCATTCAAAACTGAGCGGCTTAGATTAGCCCAATTACGCATATCAATCTGTTTGCTTTTATCATCCATGTTCATCAACTCACTCAAGGTGTGGTTAGAGGCAAATACACCAAGCCATCATACTACTTACACTAGATTACTGATACTACTGCCATTATTGACGCCTGGTCTTCTTAGTCATCCCCGTAGTCTTTTGAGCGGGGATCCATTTCCTTTAGACACTTAAGTACAGTCTTATGGATACCGGCTGAAGGGCACACCGGTATGACAATTATGGGAGCGCTGCGTAGCAATTCCCCGTCATTCCCGCAATGTCTTAGCGGGAATCCACTTTTGTTG
>Ga0105348_1000718_pt1 | contig 24174 bp, 18 predicted proteins | sample EN8Hudsemesocosm_2_FD_83504 | JGI IMG/M metagenome (GOLD analysis project Ga0105348, IMG submission 83504) | Methane-oxidizing microbial communities from mesocosms in the Hudson Canyon - EN8C Hudson Canyon | ecosystem: Environmental > Aquatic > Marine > Cold seeps | place: Hudson Canyon... | reverse complement strand
TGGTGGAAAAACAAATCCAAGTGAAGAAAAAAGTTTTGAACTAGATAGCCTAAAGGATCCAGAGAAAACAGGCAGTTGGAAGGTGCCTAATAATCGCGGCAAAAAATATGCAAAAATTACCGGTGATTATAATCCAATTCACATGTCACCCTTGGCAGCCAAGTTGTTTGGTTTTAAACGAGATATTGCCCACGGATTTGGCGTGCTAGCAGAAGCCATCGAATATTCGACTGCTATTGAGCAAGCAGGTGGCCTTGAAAAAACACTGCAAGTAGATGTCGTGTTTAAAGGCCCAGTTTATTTAAATAGTGAGGTCTATTTACGTCAAAATACCCAGCAGAACGCAAACCGATTTGACGTGTATTGTGGTGAAAATCCTAAGCCAAGCATCTGTGGCGAAGTGATTGCGGTTTAGTATGTGAGTTAAATTTAGCGCCTTTAGACTCATCCTGGCTTGATTCAAACCAGGATGAGTCTAGCTACTTCTCTTACTTCTTATACATTACACCCTATTAAGCCGGTAGTTCGGCCAAGGTCGGGTAATCTGTGTAGCCTTTTTCGTCACCCCCATAAAATGTGCTTTGGTCTGCTTGGTTTAGTTCGGCATTTTCTAGCAGTCGTTGAGGAAAGTCCGGGTTACTAATAAAAGGCATACCAAAGGCCACAAAATCACTTTTATTTTGACTTAGGCTGTCTTCGGCTAATTGAGCTGTGTAGCCGCCATTAGCCATGTAAGAGCCGTTAAACTTCTTACGCAAGCAAAGGAAGTCGAATTCTGCGCTACTGCTATCACCAAAATTCTCAACCACATGTAGATAGGCTAGGTTATATACATTAAGTGCTTCAACTAATGACTCAAATAGCGGTGTCGGGGCGCTTTCATACATAGAATTGAATGTACCAGTGGGCGAGATACGAATACCAACTTGCTGGCCTCCCCAAACGTCCGTGACTGCTTTGGTCACTTCTAGTGTGAGTCGGATTCTATTTTCAATAGAGCCGCCATAACGGTCATCACGTTTGTTGGCGCCATCTTTCAAAAATTGATCCAGCAAGTAGCCATTGGCAGCATGAATTTCAACACCGTCGAAGCCTGCTGCTTTTGCATTTTTTGCCGCCTGTGTGAATTGATCAACAATATCAGGCATATCTTCTAAGCTGAGTGCTCGTGGCGTTTCGAAATCTAACATACCTTCATGCGTAAACGCCTGACCTGTTGGCGCAATGGCTGAGGGTGCAACGGGTAGGGCGCCTCCTTTTTGAAGGCTTGAATGAGATATTCGGCCTACATGCCATAATTGCAAAAATATTTTTGAGCCTTTTCGATGTACTTCGTCGGTAATTTTCTTCCAGCCCTCAATTTGTGCATTGGAATGAATGCCGGGTGTGAAGGCGTAGCCTTTTCCTTGCGGAGAAATTTGTGTCGCTTCAGAAATAATCAGCGCAGCAGATGAGCGCTGGCCGTAATACTCAACGTTCATTTTTTGCGGTACATCGCCTGGTTGTGCAGATCGTGAGCGCGTAAGTGGTGCCATTATAATGCGGTGCGGTAATTCTAAGTTGCCTATTTTTAGTGGTGTAAACAGCTTTTCGTATGTCATGGTTTGTTATCCTGAATGAGTCACTATTTTGTCTGAAGCTCGTGGCCGATAAGTGCTTAGTTGTTACGTTTGTTATTTACTTGAGCCTTATGCCTGGCTCGCTATAAACGCCTTGTTTGTTTTAAGGTAGTTGATATAAACATCCTCAAAATTACTAATGACCGAGTCGGAAACATAATCTTTCTCAAGCAGGTTTTTGCTCAAGGCAAGTAATTTAGGGAAGCCTTGTAGAAAATGTTGGTTAAACCCTTTTGCCAAAACATTCATCCGTGTAAATAAGGGGGCAAGCGCTGAGTCAATCAGGCTAAATGAGTCAGCAGTAAAATAACCTTGATCGCTCACTTCGCTTTCCAAACGAGTTAGCTTCTGATTGAGATTGGCGGAGTACTTTTCAAAGTCGTCTTTGTTAGTTGAGGTAGAGGCTAAGTATTGATCAACTAAAACCTGGCTGGCATATTCAATCCAACCTCGTTGTTTGGCTTTTGCTAATGGCTCTGATGGCATGAGTGCGTCACCGGTAATTTCATCCAGAAACTCATTAATGATGGCTGATTCAAAAATTACTTCAACCTCATAACGTAACACTGGCACTTTTCCTAGAGGCGATATTTTAAGAAACCAGTCAGGCTTGTTAGCCAAGTCAATATAGGTGATTTTGAAATCAATATTTTTCTTCTTAAGTGTGATAACCGAGCGTTGAACAAAAGGGCATAGGTCAAAGCTAATGAGTTCTATGGTATTTTTTTGCATCAAGTAACATCCTTTAATAGGTAAATGCCAAACCGGAAAAACAGGTTAAAGTATAAAAGTGCGTGTAAGTATGTAAAGGTACCTTGGTATCTTTTTTATACTGTTGAGTTCACTATAAATACCGTGTATCATTTTGGCAAGTACGCACAAGAATGATATTTAGTTACCTAAAGGTGCCTTATGGAGACTTTAAAGGCTTCAAACCAAGAAATTAATTCTCAAACAGATGAGAAATTACATCCCGCGCCGCTTGAATGTGGTGAAAAGAAAGGCATTGATTTTAATAGTTGTCCCGTGACGACAGCGATCGATGTGATTGGGGGGAAGTGGAAGGTCATTATTCTTTACCAGCTTCGTGGTAAGACCTTGCGCTTTGGTGAGCTCAAAAAAGTAATTCCAAAAATTACTCAAAAAATGCTCACGCAGCAATTAAGAGAGTTGGAAAAAGATAAACTAATCAGTCGGCATGTCTATGCAGAAGTACCACCTAAAGTTGAATACACACCGACTAATCTGGCAACACAACTCAATCCGGCCCTAGACTTATTATGCGCATGGGGCGCAGTGTTTGAAGAGGCACATCGCTAAGCTGTCTAAATGAATATAGCGTTTTTAAACATAGTGCACTTTAAACACGGTGCCTTGTGTTTAAAAGCGCTTAAATTTAGATTCATCAATGCCGTCGTTATCATCCCTGACTGCATTAGTTATTACGGCAGCGGTAGTAGTATCAGTGGCTGACGGTAATGAAGATGTTTGCGAGTTGACGTTCTTTGACTTGTCGGCCAAACGAAAAAAGCTAACGACCTGTTGTAAGTTTGCGGACTGAGCTTGCATCTCCTCTGCCGTGGCGGCTAACTCTTCAGAGCCTGCCGCATTTTGCTGTGTTACCTTATCAAGTTGTTGCATCGCAATGCTAATCTGCCCTACGCCACTTGACTGTTCTTCTGACGCTGCCGTTATCTCCTGCACCAACTCTGCTGTCCGTGTAATATCAGGTACCATCGCATCCAAAAGCACGCCCGCTTTCTCAGCGACTGTTACACTTTCACTCGTAAGCGCACTTATCTCAGAAGCGGCAACCTGACTACGCTCAGCCAACTTTCTTACTTCTGCAGCGACGACTGCAAACCCTTTGCCATGCTCGCCAGCCCTTGCGGCTTCGATGGCTGCATTGAGTGCTAACATATTAGTCTGATACGAAATATCCTCAATAATAGAAATTTTCTCAGCTATTTGAATCATCGCTTTTACAGTTCCAGTGACTGCTTCGCCGCCATCAGCAGCGGTTTTTGCCGATTGGCTAGCAATCTCGTCAGTGGTTTGCGCATTTTCACTATTCTGATTAATAGAAGCTCCCATTTCCTCCATTGAAGCGCTGGTCTCTTCGACGCTGGCAGCCTGCTCACTGGCGGCCTGACTTAATGAGTTTGCCGTGTCGCTTACTTGAGCCGCAGCTGAAAAAATCTGATCGGAATTACCCTTAATCTGCTGTACAACCTCAATCAATTTGTGACTCATAGAATTCATAGAAGCAAGTAACTGCCCAGTTTCATCATTGCCTTTCACTTCAATATTGGAATTAAGGTCGCCTTCAGACAAAGCATTCGAAATTCTTACAGCCTGGGTCAATGCCTTAGTGATTGTGTTAGCCAGAATTGAGATGATAAAAACAGATACGACTACACTTAAAATAGCGCCAATAATTGCTGTAATACCGATGGCATTGGCTTCAGACATAACAATGCTTTCATCAAGGACTACACCAATCATCCAATCCATCCCCTGAAGTGCTGAAAGTGGTGTAAAGAAAACGATAAAAGGTTTCCCCTCTAACATGATAGTTTGTAATTTAGGCAAAAGTGCGGGTTGTTCATCTGAAAACAAGTCAGCAATTGGCTTTCCATTTAGATCACCATCGGGATGACTGATGACTATCCCTTTTTCAGTTAATAAAAATGCATAACCAGCACCATCAAAATTGAGCGTATTCACTGCATCAGAGACAGTTTTAAGACTCAAATCACCCCCGAATGCCCCCTTAAACACCCCCTTATCAGAAAAGTTTGCGACCACTGATATTAAAATCTCACCTGTTGAAGCATCTGCGTAAGGTTCAGTTAGTACCGCTCTAGAGGCTTTTCTGGCTGTAGGATACCAAGGGCGTTTACGGGCATCCCAGCCAACAGGGTTCCAGGTCGAATCATTCGTTATCGCCTTGCCATCGGTATCTAAGCCGCCAAACATAAGAAGAAACTCTTTATTTAGCATCGGGCGATTGAAGAGTGTATCTATTGTTTCTGGATTGAAATCAGCATCCACCGACTCCGCAATAAAATCGATTAAACTAAGCTTGCCATTGAGCCAATTGGAAATCTGGTTCGAAAGCGCATTACTGGATTCAGAAATACTACTTGCAGTTTGTCTTAATAACGAATCCTTTACTGAAAAGTACTGAACCAAGGAAAGGGTAGTGATGGCGATAATTAATACTGAAGACGAAACCAGTGTAATCTTATGAGCTACTTTCATCTCTTAGACTCCTTAAAAATAATGTATTTTATTTTATTGGTGGGTGTCTACTGCGCCCAAGTTTTATTTATAGCTACTATGAAACTAGGTCATACATATAAGTCTGTCAAAGTGACTGATTTCGAAAGTTAGCGCTGAGATACGCATCCTAATGAGAAATTAGCGTTTTGAGAAAGTAAATAATGAAGTAAATAAGGGCATGAACGCGAAAAGATAATTCTTATACGGCTTAGGTTCAATTAAAAATTAGGGCGATGTATTTTATTCAGTAGCGTAATGTAAAGAGGCCAAGTCTTGTCACTTCCGCGAAGGCGGGAATCCGTATCTTCTGAGGCTTCAAATACCCTGTCCCACACGACTTGGCTAGTCCTTAACACTCGTTTTTAAATGGACGCTAATGTTATGGACAATATATATTTCATTGATGCTTTTTAGAGTATTGATGTTCTCTAGATTAATAGTGCGACCTTTACTTCGTGACAGTTTTCTTTTGTCGTGTTTGTTTTTTCACTTTTTTGAGTAGGGGTTTCTGCTTTGATTTCATGGCCGATGGCGCAATATCTGTCGTGCTCTCAAGTGAGGTTAGTGCATCTGTTGTGTGGGTCACCAAGCGTTGGATACTCGGTAGTGATTCACGGCAAGCGGTAAATACAAAGGTGATTTTATCTGCATAGGTATACAGTGTGATGTTTAAGGCTTGACCTTGCATGACAAAGGATATGGGGTGAACACTGAATACCTCTGCGCCATTTAAATATCGTTTTTCGCGCGGCCCTGGCACGTTTGAAATGACTACGTTATACATTGGACGCTTGCTTCGGTTACCAATGCCCGTCATTTGCCCTAATGCAAAGGGTAGGGTCATTAACGCGCTGTAAGCGGTAATTTGTTCTGCATTCATATTCGCCAGTAGCGTTTTGCTGGCCGACATTGAGGTTTTGACTTTTTCGAGGCGGGTTAGTGTATCCGCTTCTTCTGTGCCTAAAGATGCTAGTAACATACCAATGGCGTTACCACCATTTAGGTCATCCTTTGGCCGGAACGACACGGGTACTTGAGCAACTAAGGATTTATCTGGTAGAGCATCTAACTCTAAGAGGTAACTGCGTAACGCCCCACCACAGACAGCCATCACCACATCATTCAGTGTGCCGCCGTGTTGCCTGCCGATGTTCAGTAAGCGCTTTGTACTGAACTCAACGGTACTGACACGACGTTGAGGACCTATAGCTACATTCAGTATTGAATTTGGCGCACTGTATGGGGCGACAAGGTCTGGAATTAATTGGCTGCGCGCACCAAGAACGCTTTTTAGCGTCGCACTAAATACGTCGGTTACAGATTTTATAGGCTGAGTGATTTGTGCCAGTAGGGCTTGTGAGTAGGACGCTGAACTAGGTACTGATTTGCTAGCTGTTCGCACACGCTTAGGTTGCCGCATTGCCCAGAATGGGACGAAATTAGGCACGACTTCCGGCTCGGTTTGGCCCATCCACTGAGCCATCAAGCGAGACCCTGCAACGCCATCAATCAAGGCGTGATGCATCTTGCTATAAATGGCAAAACAGTTATCTTCCAAGCCTTCAATTATGTGGCATTCCCACATGGGTCTACTGTGATCTAAAGGAATGCTGTGTAGCCGTGATATGAGTACAGCCAACTCGCGCTCACCACCTGGTTGGGGGAGAGCAGAGTGACGTAGGTGGTAGTTGATGTCGACTCGATCAACTTGTTCCCAAGTATACATTGGACTCGTGGCCGAGCGCTCTGCCAGTTTCAGGTTGTAGGGTGATGCGGTGGGTTGATATTTTCGAAAACCTTCTACTAAATTCAAAATAAAACTGTTGTCGGCGCCTTCTGGTAACTTCATACGTGCTAAAACACCGATCTGGCTGGGTGTTTTGTCACTTTCAATCAACAAAAAGAAGGCATCTGCTGGCGCCAGCATTTTATTCTTCGTCATCGTTTATTTCCTAAGGTTTCAAATGTGGGCGAGAGTGCGCATTAATATCTTTGTTGAGTTATAACATATATCTAGCAGGCATACCCCGAATAAGTAAATGCAGCGACTCTGGGTGTTTTGGGTACATATAAAGTTTCCATTTGCTTTATATCAAAGCCCCCTTCTAAGAGCAATTTCGGGATGTCTCGATTAAGCTGACAACCGCCTGCAATTTTCATCCAATAAGGATTGATACGATCTTGCCATTTTCTGACGGCTAAATCGGGTGCCTTACCGTGCTCAGAGAATAGTAACTTGCCTCCAGGCTTGAGTACGCGTTTCATTTGTTTTACCGCAGATAACCAGTCGGGTATGGTGCAGAGGGTATAAGTAAGGACGATCGTATCCATACTCTTGTTATCCAAGGGGATCTCTTCACCAGGCAAGTCCAACCACTCCAATTCAAAGGGTGCCGTGTCAACTCGTGCCTTGGCTTTTTGCCGCATTCCAACAGATGGCTCTAGCCCCCAAAGCTTCTCGACTTTATCGGGGTTGTAGTAGGCGATATTTATGCCAGACCCCATGCCAATTTCTAAAATACGGCCTTCAGCCTGAGGCACAATTTTCTCTCTCTGCTTGAGAACCGGTTTTGTACCACATGCAATGTGGATGATGTGCGGCAGTATTTTGTCATCGTAGAAACTCATTTCACATCTCTATTTAGTGCTGTTTGTGGCGCTGAGAATAGCATTGATTAAGCCGGTGTCTTGTAGTTTAGACAAGGCCAGGATTTGAGTAAAGAAACTCACTTGGCTTATTTAAGCGCTATTCGGTACAAATCTGGCATGAATCTGGCGTAAATCTGGCTTAAGTCCCGTGTTACATATCTGCTTTTGTCTTACAGTCACAAAAAAGTTAGATAAAGAGGAGACTGTATTTTTAAAATCTAGAAATATTAGTATTGCCATTGATGCTAAAGACTCTGATAAAACACTACTAGAAGCCGCGGAAGAAAAGGGCGTTCATTTAGAGCATGGTTGCCGTTCAGGTATGTGTGGAACCTGTAGAACTAATCTGGTTTAAGGTCAGGTCTCGGGGAATCAACTGGGTAAAAGTATTTATCCCTGTACGGCCTACCCAGCTTCAGCCCAAGTCGTTTTGGAATAGGTCGTTTTGGAATACGGTGTTCTGGAATAACAAGCGTCTCTTTGTTTCTCGGTTGCACCCTAATCGTCTACAGGAGATGATGCAATCTGGCGAAGTCAGGAATGGTTTACCAAATTAACGACCAAGTTGTTTAGTAGTCGTTATAAAGTAAAGGTGGTATGTTTTTCAAGCTAGAAATCGTGACAGCGCGAACTCGCTTGAAAAAAATGAGTAATCCGTTAAGAATAAGCAGCCACTCTAAATAAAACAAAAAAAGGAGCCCATATTTGTTATTACTAACGGGGTTTAGCCTCGGCTGTCTAGCCATTATATTTCTTATTATCGCGCGTGATTTCGGCCATATTTCAGTTGCAAGGGTGTTTCTAGCGCTTTTAACTGCGGCAGGCGCATTTTTGCTTAACAACGTTATCGACCCGCAATGGAAGTGGCTTACCTCGGACATTATGACGATGCTGCCTGCAATATTTTGGTTACTTTGCCAATTAGCCTTCGCTCGCCGCCCACGCTTAATCTCAATTTGGGCGGTGCTTGCGCTTTATAGCTTTGTTACACCCGCTATTTTCAGACCTTTTGGGGCGAGTAGTGAGTTGGCAGGATACCTCCATTTATGGGGCTGGAAGCTCCCAACCTACGCTGAATATGTGGTTATCCTCCACGGCATGTGGGTCGTTATAGCAAATTGGTCCGATGATTTAATCGCATCTAGAAGAAGGCTTCGTGGAGCGTTGTTAGGGCTTGTCGGCGTTTCTGCCCTGTGGGTGACCGGTACACTCAATACGGGTTACGGTTCCGTTCTATTCTTACCTGTTGTCGTTAGTGTAGTAACATTGATTGTTGCGAACCTGTTATTGAAGGGACGTGCAGGGGTATTACTTGGTCCCTCAATACCTGCAGCTATCGTGAATGAAAGTATTGACGCCGCCATTGAGTCTGCTGAACCTGTTGTCGCTGTTGAAGCTAAGCGTGCCGAGTTTGATGTTAGTGCGCTTAAGTTGCACGAGGTGATGGCGCAAGGTTTCTATCGCACTGAAAAACTAACATTACGTATGTTGTCTCAGAAAATAGACCTGCCTGAATACAAAACCCGCGCGCTAATTAATCAGACCTTAGCGTATCGCAATTTTAACGATTACATAAATCAATTGCGCATTGCTGAGGCGGGAGAAAGACTAATTGCCGAGCCCGAAACACCTATATTAAATATTGCTTTGGATGTAGGTTATCGAACTTTAAGTTCATTTAATCGCGCATTTAAGGAAATTTTTGAGCAATCCCCGACCGCTTATCGTCAATCGAAATGCCATGACCCTCTCCCCCCAGCGGATGAATCGAATAGTAAATGATGTGGTATTACCGCTGACTAAGGTGTGCAATTTATCGAATTTAATAATTTGCACAGTCTTGTTAGACTGCTCTACAGATCCCGTGTAGTAAGGGTTTGAATGTTTTGCACAGCTATATTTTTTATTGCATAACCTATTCCCTCGCCAAATTTTTTTTTCTTAGTTAGTTTAGTTCTCCACTTAGGCTTTTTTGATATATCCATTCTTTAACAGCCTTCATATTTTTATAAGAAAATCGGAGACTCTATGTATAAACTATCTTCCTCCTCACTATTGGCCGCGGCCATTTCAGTTGTTCTTCTTTCGGGATGTAGTAGTGACGATGGCGCTGTTGGTGTCGCCGGGGCTGATGGCGCAGATGGCGCTGCCGGTCAGGATGCAACAATTGGTGATGCTATTTTAACAACCTCCGGTTTCGCGTTTCCAAGTGATGCCATCTTCATAGCACCCATGGCAACAGATGGCGATAACATCACTGATGATATTAATTTGGCTATTTTTAATGCCTTTACCAGTGGTGATACCGATGCAACTTTTGTCTTACCAAAAGGCACGTTTGTAGTGGATGATACGGTCACGATTACCAATGGTAATGGTTTAACCTTAACCGGCTATGGTATCAACGAAACAAAATTGGACTTCACGACAGCAACATCTGCTGATGATGCTTTCCGCTTCGAAGGGGGCACCGATTTAACGATTCGTGACTTTGGTGTTTATGAAGCGAAGAAGAATGGCATCAAAATTGTGGGGGCGAATGGCGTGCATATCGCGTATAACGCGACCGTTTGGGAAGGTGACTTAGATGACGGCAATGGTGCCTATGGTTTATATCCATTAAACAGCACAAATATATTGATTGAAGATAGTTATGCGCGTGGCTCTGCCGATGCAGGCATTTATGTGGGTCAATCTAGCAATATTGTCGTGCGTAGAAATGTCGCGAAAGAGAATGTGGCTGGTATCGAGATAGAAAACTCCTTTAATGCCGACGTATACGACAATTTGGCCGTAGGTAATACCGCAGGTATTTTGGCATTTGATCTACCAGGTTTAACTCAGGCCTTCGGTGGTAATGTGCGTATTTTTGATAATGATGCGTATGCCAATAACGCAGAAAATTTTGCCGGTGGTGGTGCTGTCTCGATTGCGCCTCCAGGAACAGGTATGTTGATTTTCGCGACCAGTAATGTGGAAATATACAACAACCGAATGGCTGATAATGAAACCTCAGCGATTGAAATTGCGAGTTACTTTTTAAGCGATGATGATGTAGCCAGTTATGCTACAAACTATGGCGCAACCATGGCAAACGGCTGGTCGCCATTAGTGAAAAATATTTACATGCATGATAATACCATACAGCGTTCTGGCGCGAATCCGCGGGGAAGTCTGATTACTGATATTGTAGCGGGATATACAGTCATGAAAGGGGAAACCATGCCGGCCATTCTTTATGGCGGTATTGGTCAAGTACTTGATGACGTGGGTGCGATAGCCGGGTTTAGTGCAATACCTGTTACCGCTTCAGCGACGTCTGCTGCCGCCGCTGCCAATATTAATCTAAGCTATGATGGATATGGCGCGGGCGAGCAAATCTGTGCTGGCAATAATTTTAATGCCAATAGTGCTGCCGATACCCTGGACTTCCCGGATGTCAATATTGGCCAGGTTTATACTGCGGACCCGAGTGCAGCTGATTTGGCTTCGGACATGATGCAAGGCAATACGACTTTAATTTCTTGTAGCCAATCACGTTTACCAGTTGCTGAGGTCACTTTCAAAGGCAAAGTTTATGGCTGTGCCGGAGATGATTTAGCTGCACCATCCTGTTCGCTTTAGTCAATTAGTGTAGATGAGTTGTTTTTATTTAAGAGCAACTCATCGACAATTCTCGCGCCACTCATGTTCTTGAATAAGAACGATTACATTTATCGGTATATTAAAATGATAGATCTCTTGCCTATGAGACCTATCTCTTATTAGACCTACCTATAGAATATCAGTAGAGGCTGTTTGATATGACACCTATTTATAAATCTCTTTTTCAGACACTGACCATCGCATTCATTGCTCTTAGTGTTATTTCCTGCGGCGGCAGTAGTTCATCTGACGGGGTGAGTGACACACCCGGATCAACTTCTTCTGCCCTTAATGCAGGGGCAGGTTCGCCATCGAGTGCTATGGGGGATTGTGACGCCAGCACCTCTGGTGTTAATTGGGATGCCCTGATGGATTCTAATTGCCCTAACCTATCTGACTATAATTTGTTCATGGATGAGGCTGACCCTACCGCTGGCCCAAATAAAGGGGGGGTGCCTTATGATTTAAGTGTGCCTTTATTCACTGATCATGCTTCAAAGTATCGTTTTGTATTTGTACCTGAAGGCATGACGGCTACGTACTCTGAAGCGGAGGTTATGGACTTTCCAGTTGGCACTGTGTTAGTTAAAACCTTTGCTATGCCAGAAAATACAGCCTTTCGGGATGGCACTGAGTTAGTCATTGAAACCCGTTTGCTTATTCATCGCGCAGCAGGTTGGATAGCTTTACCTTATTATTGGGACCCAGTCGATAATGGTGCTGATGCCAGATTGGCCGCCTTGGGTGAAGATATTCCAAATATGACGACTAACCATAATGGTGAAGACTTGGATTTCACCTACAGTGTACCTGATTGGACGGCATGTACATCATGTCATGGGAAGTTGTCACCTGGTAAGTCTACTTTTATCCCGATTGGTCCTAAAGCGCGCTTCCTGAATAAAGATTACACTTATGAAAATGCTCAGGTCGCGAATCAATTAAGCTATTGGGCAGAGGGAGGAATTCTGGATGGCTTGCCAGCAGACATGGCGACGGTGATGGAAACGCCTTTATTTGATGATACTGTGGTCGCCAGCTCACTGAGTAGTAATGAATTACATGATACCGCGAAGGCTTACTTGGATGTTAACTGTGCCCATTGTCATCGTAATGAACTCACACTCGGTACGGGCTTTTCCGGGCCGGCAGGGAGTAGTGGTTTACAGGTAGAATATAACCGAGCCTATGCTGATGACCCGACCAAGTTCGGTACCTGTAAAGTGGCAGTGGCGGGAGGGCATGCTGAGTACCCTTATGATGTCATTCCTCAGGATTCAGGCAATTCTTATTTGCTCTTTAGGATGAATACCAATGATTCAAGGCATCGTATGCCAGAGTTAGGTCGAGCGACTATTCATAATGAGGGTGTGGCCTTGATAGCTGCATGGATCGATAGCTTGCCAGCCGCGAGCTGTACACCTTAATTCAGTTGTCTTATGTACTAAAAAACGGCTCCTTCAGTGAAGGAGCCGTTACGCTAAATTATTTGTCGCTTAGGATCGAGCGATTCAGATAGATAGTTTACCCTTTGCTTTGTTTATTTCGGTTGAAACCGAGGCCCGTTAAAGCGAGGCCAAGTAGTAGCAGGGAACTAGGTTCCGGTACGCTAGCAACGGTCTCCAAAATATAGCCTTGATTGGTCAAACGACCACTGCCATTTGCCGAATCGTTCCAGACTGAACCATCGCCCCAGGTCATCAAAAAGTTTTCAGAGTTACTGCCGTCGCCCCAATCATTAGGCTCGCCAGACGCCCAAGCGGTAAAGTTCCAGGCGGTATCATCTACCCAGCGCCAATGGGCCGCGTTATCAGTACTGTCGTTTCTTCGCTGAACACCACCTAGCCAGTAATCGGGGCTTCCATCGAGCATTAGCCCGGCTACCACGGCATCCCACTCAGCAGAATCACCGAAAGTGGCTAAATGGCCGCCATTAGCTACCGCATCATCCCTTGCTTCGCGCCAGGTAAAGTCTGCCCGGATGGTGTTTCCTGGTCCTGGTGGATTTGAAAACGCGTTACCGTCTACGATCGTGTATTCGCTGCCATTGTATACAAATGCGCTGGCACTGTTGGCCATAGAAAGTCCTAGCAGGACACTAGCTGTTACTAACGTTATATTCTTCATGCTTATCCCTTCATTTTGGAGTATCCGAATGGCAACCCGGCTATCTATCTTTGTGAAGTGTTAGACCCGTAGCTTTCCGTCCCTGTCTCACGGCAGGTTTGGCTAAATGCAAAACGATATTGCTCGATTTCAAAAAAAAGCATTAAATATGCCAGCTCTATAATTTCTAAAATATAACCAGCAAAATTAATAAATTACATCAAATAATGAAAGTTAGAGAAGCCCCTCTCAAAAAAAAGCGTAAAGAAAATCGTCATAATTGAATTTTTTATTCATGGGTTTAGGTGGGCTAGAGCAAGGGCATCAATTTCGAAAAGAAAGCCTTCTCCGAAACCCTTATGTTAGGGCATATTGATTAGCTAAGATTTTGAATTAATAGAGAAAATTTTAAGTCTATGATGTGATGTTTTTACGTCTCATGCTATTTTATCGGTCTACAGTTTAAACTTGTCTGAATTAGTGAAACAAGGAACTACTACGTAGTGTTTCAGCGATTAAACGTCGCCTGCTATACTATACGTAAGCCAGCAAGTTATAAGTTGAGGAGGTACTTGATATGAGTACGCCGCAAGACTCTTTTGCAGCGCGTGGTTTTTTACCGGCTCAAGATCCCTTAACGCATTTTGATCCTGAGAGTAAATTCAGTTTACTGGATGAAGTTGGGCGCGATTTACCTAGCCGATTGTTAGAGGCGGGTTTTCGTCGTTATGCAGCGTCATTAAAGATTCCGGAATGGCCTGACAAGTACCTATCACGAGATACACTGCCTGAGCTAAGGCTGTATTTTGTGAGGCTTGCCTTTTTAGCTTCGGCTTATGTCAATCAGGTTGGGCAGCCAGCCATCTTTAGTTTACCTGCCAATCTGGCTGTGCCTTTAACGCGAGTCGCCAGCTTAATATCAGTGCCGCCCATTTTAAACTACGCAGGTTATGCGCTGTATAACTGGAAGCGCTTTGATCAAAAACAGGACATAGTGCTGGGCAATATCGATACTATCCAAAACTTTGTGCACCTATATGATGAACACTGGTTTATTCTGATCCACGTGGAGATCGAAGCACAAGCCGCCATTATATTAACTGCGGTAGAAGCTTTTCATGCAGAAATTAAAAAAACTGGAAAGCTAAGTGAAGAGCTGGTGAATGCTCAATTACAACGAATAGCGGCTTGTTTAGTTCAGCAGTTGCGGGTATTAAAACGCATACCTGAACGGATGTCGCCTGAGCTGTATTTTAAAGTGTTTCGACCTTATATTCGTTTTTTTGAAAAAGTTAAATTTCTGGGCGTGAAGCAGCAAACAATGAATAATAGAGGTGAGACTGGCGCACAAAGTTCAATTATGCCGGTCTTGGTTAACTTGCTTAAAATTGAGCACAAGCAGTCAATATTGGTGGATCATTTACAGGAAATTCGCCAGCACATGCCGCCTTTGCATCGACAGTTTATTGCAGATACAGCGCATCTACCTGATCTAAAATTCTATGCAGAACCGGGACTTTTTGATCAGGTTCTGGAGTTAATCGCGCAGTTTAGGGAGGTGCATTTTGAATGGGCGAAAGAATATATCCATAAACATGTGAAAGACGCTCGCGGAACAGGAGGGACCCCTTATATGCACTGGTTAAAACAATTGATAGATGAAACGCGTGAGCGTAAACACTGTAAAAAGTAATATAAGTTTCTTATAAAAGGTATTGAGGTCAAGATGAAAAGCTTTCTTTTAACTGTGTGTTTAATATATCTGGGGGTTTGTCTGGCCTTATTTGTATTGCAGCGTAAGTTTCTCTATTTTCCTGTGCCAGTGCTTATCTCTGGTGCCTTGCCTGTTAATGTTGAAAACATCAGATTTGAAACCGACGGCCAAATTCTCCGAGGGTGGCTGGTTAACAAAGGGCGTGAAAAGGCCTTGGTTTATTATGGCGGTAATGCCGAGAATATCGAACAAAATATCGATTTTTTCAAGGCGATTAATCTCGATTACAGTGTCTACCTGATTCCTTACCGCGGATATGGCAATAGTAGTGGTTCGCCCTCAGAGAAGAAGCTATATCAGGATGCGCTCTATATATTTGATCGGTTGAATAAACAGCATCGTAGCTTATCGTTAATGGGGCGCAGCTTGGGCACTGGGGTCGCGACATACGTGGCTGCTCAGCGAAAAATCGAGAAGCTGATACTGGTGACACCGTTTGATAGTATCGAAAACGTCGCAAAAAATATCTATTGGATGTTACCCGTGTCGTTACTGATGCGCGATAAATATGACTCTCTTGAAAGGGCTAGCTTGATGTCGGCAGATGACATTCTGATATTGATAGCGGAGCAGGATGAAGTGATACCCAGAGCCAGAACGGATAAGCTGATCAAACAGCTCGGAAACCGAAAGTTTGAATCGCTCGTTATCAAAGGGGCGGGGCACAATGATATTTCTCTCTACCCTGAATTTTCATTGAGCATTCAAAGCAAGCTGAAGTAGCATTCTCAAAACAGTCTTCGTTAGAGTTTCATGATTACAACTCAAATACTCTCAGCTGCCGCCACGGCAGAAGCCCATGCCCATTGAAAGTTGAACCCGCCTAGCCAGCCTGTCACGTCTAAGGCTTCGCCGATAAAATAGAGGCCGGGTTGGGTTTTACATTCCATGCTTTTGGAGGAAATAGCATCGGTATCAATACCGCCTAAAGTTACTTCGGCAGTACGGTAGCCTTCAGTACCGGCGGGTTTGAGAGTCCAGTTGCTAAGTCGAGTGGCTATGCCTCTGAGTTTTGCGTCGGGGAATTCGGCAATGATGGTTTCTTTTGCTTCGGGCCACCAAAGGTTTTGCAGTTCCAGGCAGAATGCTTTTGAAAAATTATCGGGTAATACATTTCTGAGTAGCGATTTAGGGTGAGAGTTTTTTAGTTCAAGTAAAAAAGACTCAGCGTCAAGATCGGGTAGCAGGTTGATATGTATCAGGTCGCCGGTGTGCCAATAGTTTGAGCACTGTAGTGCGACGGGGCCACTAATGCCTCGATGGGTGAAGAGCATATTTTCGCGAAAGCTCTGGTTGTTCGCTGTCATGCTAACATCTATCGCTAGACCTGCCAGGCGCTCAGTAATGGCCTTGGTTTTATCTGAAAAAGTGAAGGGGACAAGCCCCGCTCTTCTCGGTAAAACCGGCAGCTTGAATTGCTCTGCGATCTCATAGCCGAAGCCGCTCGCACCCATGGTCGGGATAGATAAGCCACCTGTGGCGACTACTACAGCGTTGGCGGTATAAACGCCTACGTTTGTTCTTAGGGTGTATTGATGACCGTCATTGTCTTGCTCATCGCTATTCTCTTCACAGGGTTCATCATTTTTTTCAAAGTCGATGAACTCTATGTGGCACTTGGTTTTGATCTGAACGTTTGATTCCGCACATTCATCCAATAGCATTTTTAGAATAGCTTTTGCTGAATCATCGCAAAATAGCTCACCGTGCTTACGTTCGTGGTAGGCAATGCCGTGCTTTTCCACTAATGCAATAAAGTCCCATTGTGTATAACGGCTCAAGGCAGATTTACAAAAGTGAGGGTTTTTAGAAAGGAAGTTCTCTGGTTCGATGAAATAATTAGTAAAATTACATCGGCCACCGCCAGACATCAGGATCTTTTTACCAACTTTATTGCTGCTATCGAGCACGAGTACTTTTTTGCCCAAATGGCCAGCGCTTTGAGCGCACATCAAGCCGGATGCACCGCCTCCAATAATAATCAGGTCGTAATCAGAGGCTTTAGGCATGCTTTTATAATCCAGGTGGTTTATGCGAGGTTAAAGGTAGGTGAAGTTAAAGCGCGGTTTTTTCTTCAGTAAGCGGATAGTGAGATAACTCACGGTCACCATTTTGGCTTACTTTCAAATACCAAACATCTTTGTCCCAATCTCCCAGCACTATGCGAGTGTCTTTAGTGCCGTTCATTTCAATTTCATGAACTTGGGGGCGATGGGTGTGGCCATGGATGAGAGTATGGATATTGTGTGCTTGCATTTCTTTGACCACTTCTTCGGGTGTCACGTCCATGATGTCCATACTTTTATTTTGGTTGTTGGCTTGGCTCATGGCGCGAAGTTGCTGCGCGGTAATTTTACGTTCTTCAATCGGGCGCTTTAAAAAAGGTTCTAGAAAGGCAGGGTTGCGTATAGTAGCCCTAAATTTCATATAACTGGTATCGCCAGTACATAAACTATCACCGTGCATCAGTAGCACAGATTCACCCGCCAGATCGATAAGGCTCGGGTCATCAAGGATAGTTGCACCTGTTTCTTTCTCGAATAACTCGCCGATCAGAAAATCCCGATTACCATGCATGAAGAATAAGCTGGCACCTCTGTCAGTCAAGGCTTTAAGTGATTCTTTGACGCTTAGCTGAAGTGGCGTGTTTTCATCGTCGCCGATCCAGCTTTCAAAAAAATCACCTAGTATATAGAGCGATTCAGCATCGTGCTGGATCGCGTCCATAAATGAAAAGAAGGCCTGGATGATATCCGGGCGCGACTCTTCAAGATGTAGATCTGAAATAAAATAAGTGCTCATAGATGACTTATTCAGCGTCCTTAGCAGGCGCAGCGTCTTCTACAATAGTCGCTGTTTCGATGATGACATCTTCTACCGGCACATCTTGGTGGCCAGATTTTGTGGTGGTTTTCACGGCTTTGATTTTCTCAACAATATCCAAACCATCCACGACTTCACCAAATACCGCATAACCCCAGCCTTCCATTGTTTCAGCTGTGTGGTTTAGGAATGTATTGTCTTTGACATTAATGAAGAATTGGCCCGACGCTGAATGTGGGTCCATGGTGCGCGCCATAGCGACCGTACCATTTTTGTTGCTGAGGCCATTATTGGCTTCATTCTGAATGGTTTCACGTGTGGTGCGTTGAGTCATGCCTGGCTCAAAACCACCGCCTTGAACCATAAAATTACTGATTACACGGTGAAAGATCAGTCCATCATAAAAGCCGTCTTTAACATATTGCTCAAAATTCTTCGCAGTAATCGGTGCATTCTCATGGTCTAGCTTGAGGGTAATGTCACCATGGTTTGTTTTTAATAAAATCATCTGAGTCGTTTCCTGTGAATTAAATTGAGGGAGATGTTCAATCTTAGCGCGGCATTATATATGAAAAAAACGATGATAAAAAATAGAAGTGAGCTAAGGGAACAATATCCGGGGCTAGGTAATGAAAACTAACAGTTTTTTACCAATCTCTTGCGCTTAGCTATTGTCGAAACTGATATATCAGCCTATCGTAATAGGTAATTCGTGACTGTTGGTCGTGAAACAGTATTAGAACCGAAAATAAACAGTATTAAAATTCAAAAAGCGTGGTGAATGATGAGTTTAAGTGTTGATGCAAGTGACTTTTTAAAAAGTCGTGGTCTTCATAACAAAGTGGTTAAAAAGTATATGCGGCAACATGTTAGTCATACTATAAATGTGCCAGCGTCTCTTTCTTCTGTGACTACGATAAATAGGGCTAAAGAAGCTGATGCTGAATCACTTGGCATGACGGCTGATGGTGTGGAAGCGATATGGAAAGCGGTCGAAGGTATTTATGAGACCGGAACGCATCCAGGTATTTCTTTATGTATGCGCCGAAAGGGGCAGGTGATACTTGATCGGGCGATTGGTCATTCAATTGGTAATGGGCCGCATGCAGCTGAAAATGACCAGAAAATATTAATGCGACCCGCGACGCCTGTCTGCTTTTTTTCAGCCTCTAAAGCGGTGACGGCATTTTTAATGCATTTGCTGAGTGAAGATAAGCTTATACATCTTCATGATCCAGTCAGCTTTTATGCGCCTGAATTTGCTAAGAATGGTAAGCAAAATATTACCATTCACCAAGTGCTTTCACATCGTGCCGGGGTGCCCGGTTTACCTAAGGGTGTGCCGGTTGAAACGCTTTGGGATAATGATCATATCTGGGATATGTTATGTGACGCGCGGCCAACTTCAACGAAAGGGCATAAGCTTGCTTATCATGCCTTGACCGGTGGTTATATTTTAGAGCGGGTTGTTCAGAAAGTTACGGGTAAGAGTATTCAAGACTTCTTGGATGAGCGCGTTCGAAAACCCATGAAGATGAAATACTTCCGCTATGGTATTGAAGATAAGTATGCGCAGTCTGTCGCGGGGAATCACCCGACAGGTGTGAAACCATTCTTTCCTATTTCAACTCTAATTGAGCGTGCGCTTGGTGGTTCTTTGGATATGGTGGAGGACGTGAGTAATGATCCTCGCTTTAAACAGGCAATTATACCTGCAGGCAATTTGATGGGAACCGCAGAGGAAATGGGGCGCTTCTTCCAGATGTTGCTCAATGGCGGTGAGTGGGAAGGTCAGAAAATTTGTGAGCCCATGACGGTAAAACGTTTTACGCAAGAGTTCTCAAGTCTTCAATTTGATCAAACGCTTATGATTCCTATGCGTTACAGTGCGGGTTTGATGTTAGGTGGCGAGCCCTTTGGTATGTGGGGTAAGCACAGTGCAGACTCTTTTGGGCATATTGGCTTGATTAATAAGTTATGCTGGGCGGATCCTAAGCGAGATGTTTCAGTTTCTTTATTGGGAACAGGTGTGCCAATTGTGGCGAATAACATTCCTTCTTTGGTTCGATTTATGAATAAGATCGACCAGCATTGTCCAAGTGTGCGGGTCTAATTTTTTACTTCCCGTTTTGACTGATAAATATGTCAGTTAAATCGGCTTTCTTCATTCGCTATTGTGGATGATTTAGATATAATGCTGGGTCTTATTTTTCGCCGGAATATCACTCAGTATGTCAAAAAACAAGTCTTCTGCAACAACCGACTCTTCAATAGCTAGTTCTTCGATTGATAAGAGCTCTTCAGAAATTAAGCACTTCCTTCAGCAGGTTATTGAGCAAGACATTGCTGACAATAAACATGAAGGCCGTGTTGTTACGCGTTTTCCGCCAGAGCCAAACGGTTTTTTGCATATTGGGCATGCGCGTTCAATTTGGCTTAACTTTGGCTTAGCCAAAGAGTTTGGGGGGCAATGTAATTTACGTTTTGATGATACCAACCCTGAAAAAGAAGAGCAGGTATATGTTGATGCGATCAAGGAGGATGTGCGGTGGCTAGGTTATCAATGGGCGGACGATGTTAAGTATGCCTCAAATTACTTCGACACCTTTTACCAATGGGCTTTGCATCTGATTAATAATGGTGATGCTTATGTTTGTCATCTTTCGCCTGAAGAATCTAAAGAATATAAAGGTTGGGCAACTCGCCCGGGTAAGGAAAGTCCTCATAGAAATCGTTCTGTTGAAGAGAATTTAGCCGATTTCGAAAAAATGGCGAAGGGTGATTATGACGAAGGTAAGTGTGTTTTGCGTGCCAAGATAGATATGGCGTCACCTAATATGAATCTGCGGGATCCGATTTTGTATCGTATTCGCAAGGTTGATCATCATCAGACCGGTAATAAATGGTGTATTTACCCTAGTTACGACTTTGCACATGGGCAAGAAGATGCGATTGAAGGTGTAACACATTCTATTTGTACCCTGGAGTTTCAGGCACATCGCCCTTTGTATGAGTGGTTCTTGGCGCATTTGCCTGTGCCAAGTGCGCCGCGTCAGTATGAGTTTGGGCGTCTGAATTTAAACTATACGGTGACCAGTAAGCGTAAATTAAGGCAGTTGGTTGAAGAAAAGGTCGTCAATGGTTGGGATGATCCGCGGATGCCGACGGTATCTGGCTTACGGCGACGAGGATATACACCTAGCGCACTGAAAAAATTCTGCGATATGGTGCCCGTCTCTAGTAAGAATAATAGTGATATCGATGTCGCTATTCTGGAACGAGCTGTTCGGGATGACCTGAATGACAATGCCTCTCGGGCAATGTGTGTGATGTATCCTCTCAAGGTGACTATCACGAATATGATAGAGAATAACGCCGGTGGTGGTGATGAGTTATTGTCTGCTGCGGCACACCCGAGCAAGCCTGAGCTGGGTGAGCGGAAGTTACCGTTCACCTCGACTTTATATATCGACAAAGCTGATTTTACTGAAGATCAGACCTTGTCGCGTAAGAAATTTAAGCGCTTGGTGTTGAATGAATATGTACGACTTCGTGGTGCCTACATTATTAAGGCTGAAGAAAGCATTAAGAATGAAGCGGGCGAAGTAATTGAAGTGCGCGCGACATTAGTGGAAGACTCGGTCGGTAATAATATTGAAGGTATTAAACCAAGAGGGGTGATTCATTGGGTGTCTGCTGAGCAAAGCGTTGATGCCGAGATCAGATTGTATGATCGTTTATTTAACCACCCTAACCCTGATAGTGGTGATGAGGACTTCATGTCGCATATTAATCCGGATAACTTCAGTGTCATTAGTGCTAAGTTAGAGCCAGATGCTGCATTGGCTGTGCCGGAGCAAGTTTTTCAGTTCGAGCGGGAAGGTTACTTTGTTGCTGATCGTTATGATCATGACCCTGCGGCCGGAAAACTTATTTTTAATCGTACGATTGGTTTAAAAGACAATTGGTCTAACAAGTAGTTCTGGTAAGGAAAAATACACTATGCCTTTGAAAATATTTAATTCCCTTTCTTCTCAGAAAGAAGTCTTTACGCCGATTGAAGAAAATAAAGTCAAAATATATGTCTGTGGTATGACAGTTTATGATTATTGTCATATTGGTCATGCGCGGGTATTGGTCGGCTTTGATGTGATTACCAGCTATTTGCGCCACCTTAATTATGATGTGACCTACATTCGTAATATTACCGATGTCGATGACAAAATTTTTGCACGTGCTGCTGAGAATGGTGAAGATTATCGTGATCTGACGGAGCGTTTTATAGCGGCAATGCATGAAGATGAAGCGGCGTTATTGGTTGATTCTCCCGATGAAGAACCGCGTGCGACTGCGCATATGGGGCAGATAATTGAGATGATTCAAACGCTGATAGCGAAAGGCTTTGCTTACCCTGCTGACAATGGTGATGTTTATTATGCGATTGATAAATTTGAAACTTATGGGCGGTTAAGTAAGCGCAATACTGAGGATCTGTTGGCGGGTGCGCGTGTTGATGTTGAAAAGCATAAGCATAATCCTCTGGATTTTGTTTTGTGGAAGGCTGCAAAAGAAGGTGAGGCGAGTTGGGAGTCTCCTTGGGGGAATGGTCGTCCAGGCTGGCATATAGAGTGTTCCGCCATGTCGACTTGCTGCTTGGGTGATACCTTTGATATTCATGGCGGTGGGCCTGATTTGAAATTCCCGCATCATGAAAATGAGATTGCTCAATCTGAGGGTGCGACGGGTCAGAAGTATGTAAATTATTGGATGCATGCGGGCGCGGTTCGGGTAAATAAAGAAAAAATGTCCAAGTCATTGGGGAATTTCTTTACCATTCGTGAAGTGCTTGAAAAGTACCCTGCTGAAGTGGTGCGCTACTTTTTGGTATCCAGTCATTACCGAAGTCAGGTGGATTATTCTGAAGATAGCCTGACAGAGGCGCAAGCTGGCTTGGACCGCTTTTATCAGTCCTTGAGAGGTTTGGATTTGTCTTACGAGGGCGCAGCGGATTTGGAGCAGTCTTATGTGGATCGCTTTCATAAGGCGATGGACGATGATTTTAATACGCCTGAAGCTTTGGCGGTGATGTTTGATTTGGTGAAAGAATTAAATGTTTGCAGGAAAGAGTCTGCTGAGCGTGTCAGAAAGCTGGCGATTACCTTAAGTACCTTGGGGGATGTGTTGGGTTTATTGCGCTCTGATCCTGAGCAGTACTTTAAGCAAGGCGGTCAGAATGACGGGCTTTCTGAGTCTGCGATTGAGGCTATGATTGTTGCGCGTACTGACGCAAGACAGAATAAAGCGTGGGCGGAGTCTGATCGTATTCGTGATGAGCTGCTGGAGCAGGGAATAACGCTTGATGACGGGTCAGAAGGTACGACTTGGCGGAGGTCTTAAGGCTAAATCTAATGGTCTAAATATTAGGCTTAGATCTTTGTGAAACAAAAAAAACGGGCTGATGGCCCGTTTTTTTTGTGGTGCGAATCTGTATTCCTGAAAAGCCTGTGCTCTGGAAAGGCTGTGTTCAGCAAAAGCTGTGTTCTATAAAAAAAACAGGCGCTTAATGAAGGTGGTTGGCTGCGTATAATGTGTTTTCCATCAATGATGCAACGGTCATTGGGCCAACACCGCCAGGAACGGGTGTTATCCAGCCGGCTCTTTCTTGGGCAGCTTCGAACTCAATGTCACCTACTAACTTGCCATTATCTAGGCGGTTGATACCTACATCTATTACCGTTGCGCCTGGTTTGATCCATTCGCCTTTGACAAGGCCGGGTTTGCCAACCGCGACGACGACGATATCTGCTTGAGATACCTTCTCGGGTAAGTTCTGAGTGAAGCGGTGGGTGGTTGTGACTGTGCAGCCAGCAAGTAGTAGCTCCAGCCCCATCGGTCGGCCAACAATGTTGGATGCGCCTACAATAATGGCGTCTTTGCCTCTAATAGTTTGGCCGGTACTCTCAAGCAGTGTCATGATGCCTTTTGGTGTGCATGATCGTAACATAGGCATTCTTTGTGCTAATCGTCCAATATTAAAAGGATGAAAGCCGTCAACATCTTTGTCTGGTTTGATACGCTCTAATAGTCGGTCGCTATCTAGGTGTACTGGTAGAGGGAGTTGGACTAATATTCCGTCAATTTCTTCATTGGCATTATATTGATCTATTAGGTCTTCAAGTTTTTCCTGGCTGGTGTCGCTAGGCAGAACGAGAGCTTCAGAATTAAATCCAACTAAATCACACGCATTTGTCTTGTTGCGGACATATACTTCTG
>Ga0105348_1000713_pt1 | contig 24236 bp, 22 predicted proteins | sample EN8Hudsemesocosm_2_FD_83504 | JGI IMG/M metagenome (GOLD analysis project Ga0105348, IMG submission 83504) | Methane-oxidizing microbial communities from mesocosms in the Hudson Canyon - EN8C Hudson Canyon | ecosystem: Environmental > Aquatic > Marine > Cold seeps | place: Hudson Canyon... | reverse complement strand
GGCCATGCCTAATTCTTTATCGGCCTGTTCTAATGCTGCGCGACCACCACCCATAACATCAATAGAACTTAATGGGGTCGGCTCTGCATGCTGAAACAACTGCTCTGCATCAGAGGTATTATTTAATACTACTTCAACCATACGGTCGTGAATCAAACCACGTACGATTTCAAGTTCAGCTGCGCTTAGCTCACCTGCCTTAGCAGTAATGTAAAAAGCAGTACCGCGTTCAATGCGATCAACTTCTTTAATACCGCAGTTATTAACGATATCAGTCGCTTTCGACGACCAAGGAGAAATCGTACCAATACGTGGAACTACTAGGAAAAAATGACTCGAAGATAATACAGAACCTTCTGAAATATCTTGGGCATCAGCCTTAGGGCCATACTTTAAGATTTTACCTAAAGTTTCTAGCTGCTGATCAGTCAATTCAGAAGTGGTATCTGAAAAATGCATAAATTCAGCGTAGACAGAAGCGACGTTAGGAATGGCGGCCTGTAACTTGGCTAGCATTTTAGTTAAACGGAAATCAGAAAACGCAGGGGCGCCACGTAGTTCAAGCATTGGGTCGAGCTCCAAGAAGTTGGAAGAGAACACGGTCAAATTTGGCCGCCATAATACGCGTCTAAAGCCGAATAATCCACTCAGTGGATTGCTTAAACTGTAATGAATTGCACCTATCCACTTTAACTCATTAATATTCAATAGAAACCAACAAAAACAAACCGACAGGTCAGGTTTTATGATTAATTATATATTGCCAAATTGCTTTTTACGTCTGCTAAATAAGGGGCTAATAATGTGTGATAAGACAAATAATTAATCACTAAGACAGGTGATTTATAAACCCTACAACTGACTACTTTATATTGATCCCTCTGATTATTACGGATAATTAACTTATCCCTTTACCTTATAACTTTTACATCTACCAATCTAAGCATTAAGACTGAACAATTCTTTCCCTTGTAAGAAAGCATATTGTCGATAAAACTTAATCACATACCAATGACATAACGTAATCTGCAATTACCCTTTGTAACTGCATGGGTAAGCAATACCCACATGGAACAATGTGTTGTATATATTTTACGTTTTGAATTAACCCACTGTTTTCAAGTACTTAGAGAGTATTACATCACCCCAACGGCTGAGTTTTGTGACTTAGTTCTCACAGCGGGTATTTTTTAATCATACAAACCGTTAGAATGGCCAAACAAACAACACGGCGCACCAAAACAGTGCACAGAGATAGAAAGGGGCTACACATGAATTCAACAATTACTCGTATCGCAACTCGTTTATTTATCTCTTTATTATGCCTGTTAACCATTACAGGAAGTGTGCGTCCGAACACCGTTGAGAAGATTCGTAGCCAAGGCGAAATAATAGTTGTTACCCGTAATAGCCCTACGACTTACTTTGAAGATAATGTCGGTGCGACCGGTTACGAGTTCGAATTAGCGAAAGCTTTTGCTGATCACTTAGGTGTTGACCTCGTTGTGAAACAAGCTGATACCTTATCAGACTTATACCGTGAGATTGAAAGCAATGACGCTGCTTTTGCTGCTGCAGGCCTTACCGTAACTCAAGAAAAAAACAAATGGGTTCGTTTCTCTACCCCTTATATGCACGTTAGCCAGCAAGTTATTTATCGTCGTGGCGGCATGAGGCCTAAAGAGTCTTTTGACTTGGCCAAAGGTCAGCTAGTTGTTACATCAGATGGTAGTCACGCTTCTTATCTAAGACAGTTACAGAATAACCAAATCCCAGAGTTAACCTGGAGCGAAAGCCCTGACTTTGAAACCGTTGAACTGCTACAAATGGTTGCCACAGGCGAAGTCGATTTTACAGTGGTCGATTCCAATGAATTTGAAATGCTACAGGCTTATTATCCAAACCTTGCTATTGCCTTTGACCTAACCGGAGCACAACCTCTTGCTTGGGCTTTTCCACAGTCTCGAGATGACAGTTTATTTCAAGCGGCCGAAGTCTTTTTCCGCAATGCTGAAACTAATGGCTTATTATCAGAATTCAAAGAACGCTTTTACGGCCACCTAGATCAGCTGAATTATGTCGGCGCAAAGCGCTTTCAAAGACAGACCGATAAGAAACTTAATAAATATGATGATCTATTTCAAAGTGCTGCGAAAGAACACGATTTAGATTGGCGCTTATTAGCAGCAATGAGCTATCAAGAATCTCATTGGAACCCGCGCGCAAAAAGCTTTACCGGCGTTCGGGGCATGATGATGCTAACCCGCCGTACTGCAAAAGAATTAGGCGTACGTAATCGCCTAGATCCTAAGCAAAGCATCGACGGTGGTGCCGATTATCTAGTGAAGTTACGCAAACGTTTACCTAAAGAGATTCAAGAGCCTGACCGCACGTGGATGGCATTAGCTGCTTATAACGTAGGTTATGGTCACCTAACGGATGCTCGTAAATTAGCAATCAAAGATGGCGGTGATGATAAACTTTGGATGGATGTGAAAAACTACCTTCCTTTGCTAAGCCAAAAGAAACATTACAAAAATACCAGACATGGTTATGCTCGTGGTAATGAGCCTGTTTCGTATGTTCAAAACATTCGCCGCTATTTCGATGTTCTTGTCTGGAATGACAATCCTGATTTGGATCTAGCACTGGAAAGCGAAAACTTGCAGTTATCTGCAAATATTCGAGTAATACCACCATTACTTTAAGTCAAACTTGAGACATTTTAGTATTATTAACTGACATAAAAAAACGGGCCTAGTTACCCGTTTTTTTATGCTTAAGATACCGTCCTTAGATCAGTCATGCCTATTCAGCTCTACCTTAACTCAGACTAACTCTATTCTTGCACCGCAAGACTGTTCACATCTTTATTTCTTTGCTTGCTTGAATCGATACTGTGCAAAAAATCCAACACTAATTTTGCACTATTTTCAGGCTGCTCGATCATAGGCCCATGACCGACCCCTTCCATAATAAAGCTCGTCGAATTGGGTAAATACTGCTCAAAGACCTGCACACTGGAAACATCTAGGGCACGATCTTCTCTTCCCCAAAGGATAAAAGCAGGCTGTTCAATTTCACTCAATACTTGTAGATTTTCTTGGCTAACTTTAACTCGCTCAGAATAGTCATTAATATCAGCGAATATTTTATCGTTAATGGCTTGGCGCGCCATAGATCTTCTAGCTAAGACCGCTGGAGCAGGCCAAGGAAGAAAAGGCTGATCTTCCATTGCAAACTCTCGTAAACGATCAAAATCTGCTTCCGTTCTGATGATTAGTGGGTTTGGTTCGTTATTCTCAATAATTTTCTGTAACTCGGATTTTTCAGGAGGGTGAACCCCAGCAGCATCTATTAAAGTAATAGAGCTTACTTGATCGCTATAAGCATGTGCGTAATAAGCCGCTATACCACCGCCCATCGAGTTACCGACTAGATGAAACTGAGTCAGTTTTAATGCTTTAGCAAAATCATTTAACCAACTCGCCTGATTGTGAAAATCGTAAGCCAGTGCTGGATTATAAGAGCTTTCACCATGCCCCGGTAAATCAGGAATGATGACACGGTGATTAGGGAAGTTGCGAGCAAAGCGAATCCAATTATCTTTATCAACAGCAAAGCCGTGTAGCATGATTATGACTTCGGCCGAAGTCTCTACTTCCTCAGCATCCGTCTCTAAATAGGTCCAATCATGATTAGCGGTTGAAATAGCGTGCTTAGATAAATTAGACATCGAGCGCTCGGCATCAACGCCAAATTCGAAGAGTGTATTTTGCCAATCCGCACAAGCGGTTAGCGAAAGACTTAACAACAGAATGAGTAACTTCACAGGGAGTTCCTAGGTGATAATGTTTTATAGTTATTATTGGATAATGTATTGATAGCAGTCAGTTATTAAATAACTACAACAATGTACCTATAAAACCATAAATTGGCCGCAGAGACCAAGCTAGCAAAAGAATTCTACCTAAAATACTCTGCCCAATACCTGACTTTCACTAGATATGAGTAATACCATACTATTGGTTAATCCTTTACGGGGCTTTACTCGCCTTTTTTAGCTTTTTTTTGCCTTCTCGGCGCATCTTAAAGAAATCAGACATTAACGTAGAAGCTTCGCTCGCCAGAACTCCACCGCAAGCTTCGATTTTATGATTAAAGAAGGGACTATCGAGTAAACACATTGCCGATTCAACCACACCAGATTTAGGCTCTGTCGTCGCATACACCAAACGCTCGATACGAGAGTGGATTAAGCAACCTGAGCACATCGTGCAAGGCTCTACCGTGACATATAAGGTCGCACCACTTAAACGATAGTTTCCAATATTTTTTGCCGCATCTCGCAATGCTACGATTTCTGCGTGCGCACTGGGGTCTAAACTGGTAATAGGCTTATTATAACCACGGCCAATAACTACCCCATCTTGCACCACGACCGCACCAACAGGCACCTCTCCAATATCATAAGCAAGCCGTCCTTGTTCAAGTGCAAGGCTCATAAAATATTGGTCACTCTGTTCTTGTTCAGTCATCAATGCAGTATCATGTTTTCAAATAGACATAATATAGAGATTCACTATGTGGACCAATACCCTAAATCCAAGATTTTCAGAAACTGATGCTTTAGGCCATATAAATAACACCGTTTTACCCGTTTGGTTCGAAGATAACCGCACCCCAATTTTTGAGCTGTTCTGTCCCGGTATGGATACCAATGACTGGCACCTTATTATTGCCAAGATCGATGTTGAGTTTTTAGCAGAAATCTATTTTGGCAAGCCCGTAGAAATACGTACCTACATGATCAAAATTGGGAACTCCTCAATGGTCGTCGGTCACGAAGCTTGGCAGGAAGGAAAGCTTACCGCAAAAGGCAGCGCTGTAATGGTTCACTTTGACCATACAACTAAATCCTCGAAGCCTATTGCAGATGAAACTCGTGCTATTTTGCAGCAACATCTAAGAACAGATGACTAATGCTGCCTAAATAGTCACTTTTTAAAAGACACAATGAACAAATCGCCCAAAAAATCGCTTCAATAGAACTGAGATACCCATGAAAGAATTATTACGTAAAGCCTTCTCACCCATTCTAGAAAATTTCGAATCAGGTACAGAAGAGTACTCTTATAAAAAATCCCATCGAGTTATTTTAATCGTCATGGGAGTTATTTTTTCAATCTTATCGACGGCAGTTGCCGTCATGGCTAGAGAAGCAGATAACGCCGGATACTATATACCTGTCTTTATATTCGGACTGGTCAGCTTCGTGATATTGATCGTTGGATTTTTGGGCAATGAGCGCGCAGTTTCAAGCATCTGGGGCAATAAATAGCCCACTGGTAAACTCGGACTTAACCACTAGACTTGGCATATAACCTTTAACTAAGGCCTATGCTATGAATCAGTCAAAAATAGCTGTCAGCACCTTACTGACGGCTACGCTCTCTCTATGTAACCTATCGTACGCTGATAATCTATTAATCGGTGTTGAAAACATTGATTACCTCCCTATCTATCAATATTCAAATGGCCAATACTCTGGAGCTGCCAGCGAAATATTAAATAAATTCGCAACATTGAATAACCATACAATCAGCTATAAAGGCTACCCGATTACACGCCTTAATAAGAATTTTCTTACTGGAAAAGTTGATTTTCGCTTTCCTGATAATGGTTATTGGGCTCAGGATCAAAAAAAAGGTTATGACATTAAATACAGCGAATCCGTCATCGGCTTTATCGATGGTGTTATGGTCACCCCAACTAACAAAGGCAAGGGGATAGTTAACTTAAAAAGGTTAGGTCTTGTAAGAGGATTCACTGCTTGGGATTATCTAGACCTAATTAAAAAAGGTAGCATAGAAATAAAAGAAACAAATACCTTAGCCAGCTTGATTAAACTGACATCTAAAGCGCGCTCTGACGGCGCATACTTTAATATTGATGTCGCCACATACTATTTAAACGAAACATTAAAAGCGCCTGACTCATTAGTATTTGACCCCGACCTGCCCCATACAAAAAGCAGCTATTCTCTTTCTAGTTTTAAACACCCGAAAATCATAGCGCAATTCAATCATTTCTTAGTTGAACAAGCTGATTGGATTAAAACGATAAAAGGGAAATATCAGGTAAGGTAGTGCAGAAACAAAAAAGCCGCATGACCTGATTAGAGGTGATGCGGCTTCTTAAAATTTTGGTAGGACTACCCAGATTCGAACTGGGGACCTCTACCATGTCAAGGTAGCGCTCTAACCAACTGAGCTATAGTCCTAAAGTGCATGCAGTCTAATAAATTGATACTCGCCATGCAAGATGTTTCTGTATTTTTAAAAGCCAAAATCATTAAAAAAGCGGTTAAAAATCAATTTGTTAGCGTCTTTGTTTAAATTTCAGACAAGTTGAGGATTTCACCTGCTCGGTGAGTCACCTCCCTCCAATCGCCTTGAAGGAGTAATTCTGACTCCGTTAGCCAGCTACTACCCGCGCAGATAACATTCGGCAAACTAAGATATTCTTGGTAATTATCTTTGCTAATCCCCCCTGTTGGGCAAAACTGAACCGTCGGAAACGGCCCTGACCACGCCTTTAATAAATTCATCGCGCCAATAGCGCTGGCCGGAAAACACTTAAGCTGATTAAAGCCGGCTTGTACCGCTACCATTACCTCACTCGCCGTTGCGACCCCCGGTAAGAATACTCCCTGCCACTGCCCAGCCAATTCAACTTGCTTGGCCTTCTCAATCAATTCAGGCGTGAGCCCTGGACTGACGATAAATTCAGCCCCCGCATCGATCGCTTTTTGAAAGTCTAATGCATTACATACCGTCCCTGCGCCGACAATCGCTTCCGGTACAGATTCTTTGACCGCACTGATCGCTTTGAGTCCTGCTTCTGTTCTCAGAGTTATTTCTAATAAATGTACTCCCCCTGCGACTAAAGCTTTTGCCATTGGGACCGCATGAGCTAAATCATTGATGACGATTACGGGAATCAAAGGTTTTGTATTCGCTAACCATTTATTCAGCTGCGTCATACTAAGCTTTCCTTTTTAATAACTGCGTTATTCAAACTCTGCCCAATCTAATGAAAATGCTCCTTGATCGGCAGGTGTTGTATTATTTCTAAATACACTAAATAGCTCTCTGCCTAAGCCCATACTGTTTGCAGCTGGATTTTTGCTACTCATAGAGTGCTCATCGCTTTGCTTTTTATTACGATCGTAAGTGTGGTTTATGACTGTTGCCTTATGCGCATCTATTTCAATGATATCGCCCTCACGAATTTCATCAATCGCTCCACCCAATAATGCTTCTGGGCAGGCATGTAAAACTGCGGGCACTTTTCCTGACGCACCTGATAAACGACCATCCGTTAATAATGCCACCTTGAATCCCGCATCCTGTAAATTTGCCATAACAGGCATCAGTTTATGGAGCTCTGGCATGCCATTCGCTTTCGGCCCTTGGTACTTAACCACGATCACGCAATCACAATTCAACTCGCCATTTTGATATGCCTGCTGAACCGATAACTGATCACTGAATACTTTTGCGGGAGCTTGGGTATACCAACGTGATTCAGGCACTGCTGATATTTTAATTAAACCACGGCCGAGATTACCGCTTAGTAACTTAAGTCCACCTTCACGCATAAATGGCGCGTGTGCAGGCGCTAAAACGTCTAGGTTTAAGCTTTCTTTATTAACATCTCGCCACGCAAGTTGCTTTTCTTGATCGCCATCATCAAACGTTTTAATTACCAAATAAGGTTCTTGGCAATAAGCTGACAAGTCTTTGCCTAATAAAGTCTGAACATCTTTATGCAGCAGACCTTCATCTAATAATTCTCTAATGAGGAAGCCCATCCCCCCTGCTTGCTGAAAATGATTAACATCACCTTCTCCGTTTGGATAAATCCGAGTTAATAATGGCACCACGTCGGATAAGTCTGAAATATCCTGCCAGTCCAAAATAATCCCCGCCATTTTCGCAATCGCGAGCAAATGGATACTGTGATTAGTTGAGCCGCCAGTCGCTAACAAACCCACTATGGCATTAACAAAACTCTTCTCATCTAACATCTTTCCTAATGGAATAAAGTCCGCTGCTAAAGCGGTATGCTGAGTTAACTGCTCTAAAGCATATTTATTTAATAGCGGGCGCAAAGGATCTTCAGGATGTATAAACGAACTGCCCGGTAACTGCAGTCCCATTATCTCCAATAACATTTGGTTTGAATTTGCTGTGCCATAAAACGTACAGGTGCCAGCACTGTGATAGGACTTTAATTCTGACTCTAACAGCTCATCTTTACTCGCTTCTCCTGCAGCAAATCTCTGTCGTGTTTTAGCCTTGGTTGAATTACTAATGCCAGACGCCATTGGTCCTGAAGGTAAAAATATTGCGGGTAAGTGTCCAAATCGCAGTGCCGCTATTAACAAACCCGGTACTATTTTATCGCAGATTCCTAATAATACGACGCCATCAAAAACATCATGCGATAAACCAATCGCTGTACTTAAGGCAATAGTATCGCGGCTGAATAATGACAACTCCATGCCCGGCTGCCCTTGGGTAATACCGTCGCACATGGCCGGGACGCCTGCGGCAACTTGAGCAACATGCCCTTGCCCTAAAGCGGCTAGATGATTTTTAATTTGCTGGGGATAATCTTTATAAGGTTGATGGGCGGAAAGTATGTCGTTATAGGCATTAATAATTCCTATATTTGCCGCTCGATGACTTTGTTTTAAAATTACTTTTTCATCGTGGCTTTCTGCAGCAATCGCATGAGCAAGATTCGTACAACTAATACCATGACGAGCAGGTTGCTGCTGCAATCGCCCCGCTTCTGCCGTTATCAATTCAAGATATTTTTTACGACTATCTCGGCTGCGATCAATAATTTTCTGTGTCACCGCTGCAACAATAGAGTGAACTTTTATTGTCGGCCTTTGGTTTGACGGCATATTCAATCCTTAATAACGTTTTCGTTATTGAGTGCGATAAACACTGATGTTAATTCCATCTTGGTGCAATACATGAGAAACCGGTAAATCTTCACTTATTTTTTCACAGGCTTGCTCGAATATTTTATTCTTTTTAGTACCGGTAAAATGCAAATAGATATGCTCTGCTCGCTTAATAAAGCGCCAAGTTAAACTCATTCTAGGTTGAGGTAAAAATCCGTCTTCCACAGGTAAACACCAAGCGGAGGTATCACTATCAATTAAGGCCGCAAGCTGAGTCGATCCCGAAAACCAAGAAGCCGTATGGCCGTCATCACCCATACCCAGAACCACAACATCGATATGGTCAACTTGTGTTCTTAATTGAGTTTCGCAATCCATTATGCCTTCACTAGGAAGTTCTGCACTATTTTTCAACCCTAAAAAATAAGCTTGCTTTGCTGCATTTTGAATTAAATTATCTCTAACTAATTTTTCATTACTGTCTTTATCTTCTACTGACAACCAGCGCTCATCCACGAGAATGATTGTCACTTTCGCCCAATCTAATTCTTGCTGACTTAGCTGTTGGAAAAATTCAACCGGTGTTTTTCCACCACTCACAGCGAGACAGGCTTTATTTTTTTCACCCAAGCAAGCACGTAATTTCTTGCTAACAGAGCTGGCTAATTTCTGAGCCAATACAGGATTAGTATCACTTAATGTTTCAGTCCACATAATTCTCTCCAAAATAGCCGATATTAATTGTTTTCATTCCAAAGGCGTCCATCTTTAGCAAGCAATAAGGTGGCCGCTGCGGGACCCCAAGTTCCTGCCGTATAAGACTCTGGTGCATTCTCAGATTCTAGCCAAGCACCTAAGATTGGATCGACCCAGTCCCACGCTTGCATTAATTCATCATCCCGTAAAAATAACGTTGGATTACTCGCTAAAGCATCAAATAGTAAGCGCTCATAAGCTTCTGGGACTCGAACCGAATTAGCACTAGGAGTATAACTTGAAGATTGAGACTTCATAAATTCTTGACTGGGATTATCAGGATTTAAACTTAATGTCATTGGCCTTACATTCATGCCACTGCCAATCTTCTTTTCACATAATTGCAAACGAATGCCTTCGTCGGGCTGCAGACGAAAAATCAATTTATTCGCCATGGTTTCTTTATGCTGCATTGAAAATATTGAATGTGGTATTTCTTTGAATTGCACAACAATTTCACAAGCCCGCTCACCAAGACGTTTTCCCGTGCGTAAATAAAAGGGAACACCCGCCCAGCGCCAGTTTTCGATTTCAACTTTCATCGCCACAAAAGTTTCTGTTTGGCTTTGAGTATCAACACCCTCTTCATCACGATAGCCAAGCACAGGAGCACCTTCAGATACACCAGGACCATACTGCCCTCGAATTACTTTATCAAAGATATCTTTGCCTTCAATTGGGCGTAGAGCTTTTATAACTTTTACTTTTTCGTCACGCACCGCATCCGGTTCCATTTTTGCGGGCGGCTCCATCGCGACAATGCATAAAAGCTGAAGTAGGTGGTTTTGCATCATGTCGCGAAAAGCACCGACTTGTTCATAAAAACCTGCGCGCTTCTCAACCCCTAATGATTCAGAAATAGATATTTGGATATGATCAATATATTGCTGGTTCCACTGACTCTCAAATATAGAATTCGCAAAGCGTAATACCATCAGGTTTTGCACTGTTTCCTTGCCTAAATAGTGATCAATTCGATAGATTTGTGACTCTTCAAAATATTCAGCAACGGATTTATTAATTTCTTTAGCGGATGCCAAGTCATGGCCAATGGGTTTTTCTAGCACCACTTTAGAAGACGATTGAATCAGCTGACTAGCATGCAAATTGGCGACGATATCGGCGTATAAATAAGAAGCGGTCGCAAGATAAAATAAACGATTAAGGCAAGACTCTTCCAATTCTAAAGCTAGAGCCTCATAGGCATCTGCTTGCTGAACATCAACGCTGACATAACTTAGGCGATCTGAAAAGCGCTGCCAGCATTCTTCATCCTGACATTGACCGTCTACATGGCTAAATACTGCCTGCCTCACCTTAACGACAACTTCGTCAGTCGTTAGCAATTTTCGTCCAACAGCAATAATTCGACCGTGTGGTAAGCGCTTATCGAGTTCAAGTAGATATAAAGCAGGAAATAGCTTTCGCAGAGCAAGATCTCCAAGCCCACCAAATAGCACCAGCTCATAAGGTTGTTCAATTTGCATACGATTCCTTCCTAGAAGCTGCTAATAACAATTATTAACGAGCTGCTATCCGTTAGGGCCTCTAACTACACCTCATCTTAAGTGTGAACCATAAGTCAGCATTTGCCAGTTCTTATTATCAAGGTATTACCGGTTCTTAAATCAAAGTATTAATAGGGTTACAGCTTTTACCTAATTCGACGCACATACTTTCATTTACCTGCCCTCAGAAATCTCAGTAGGTATCGTATTCATACGCTCTACAAAGCTGACTTTACCCGTTAAAACCTTGTGATTCTTCCTCAAAACGCTACAATGCGGCAACTTTTTTATGCTCAACACCTTATTAATATTTCCGGTCTAAATACGATTTAAAGCTTTTAGCCAATCTGGCCAATTTCTGCTGCTTAATGCGGATGGCTGACCCTAAACCGGGAATCTATTTCAATTATTATCAGTTCAGTTATTACAAGGATTTAATCATGATCAAAAAATGTCTTTTTCCAGTAGCAGGTTACGGCACACGCTTCTTACCTGCCACTAAATCCATGCCTAAAGAAATGCTACCCGTGGTTAATAAGCCGTTGGTACAATATGGCGTTGAAGAGGCTGATCAAGCTGGTCTTTCAACCATTGGCTTCGTAACGGGCCGTGGTAAACGCGCCATAGCCGACCACTTCGATATCAGCTATGAGTTAGAAGCCGAAATCGCAGGTTCAGGCAAAGAAACACTTTTGACCTCAATTCGTGACTTAATCGATAATAACGATTTTGCCTTTACTCGCCAAAACCATATGAAAGGTTTAGGCCACGCAATACTTTCTGGTCGTAATCTAATGGGAGATGAGCCTTTTGCCGTCGTTCTTGCCGATGATTTATGCGTACCTGCTGAAGATGGCGAAGGCGTATTAGCGCAAATGGTTAAGATCTATAACCAGTTCCGCTGTTCCGTTGTTGCTATTCAAGAAGTGCCAGCAGATCAAGTTCATAAATACGGTGTGATCGCCGGTGAAGACATGGGCAATGGTTTGTATCGCGTTAATGACATGGTTGAGAAGCCTTCGAAAGAAGAAGCTCCATCTAATTTAGCCATTATCGGCCGCTATATTTTAACTCCTGATATTTTCGAGCTGATTGAACAAACTGAGCCAGGTAAAGGTGGTGAAGTTCAGATTACTGATGCACTTATGAAGCAAGCCGCTAACGGTTGTGTTATGGCGTATAAATTCCGTGGTAAGCGTTTTGATTGCGGTAGCATCGAAGGTTTTGTTGAAGCCACAAACCACGTATTTGAAAACGTTTATTTGAAAGAACAAGCCGAGAAAGAACAACAGAAGGAAAAGAAGTAATGGGTGATTTATTAGCTTGTTTTAAAGCTTACGATGTTCGCGGCCGTATGCCAGACGAATTAAACGAAGACATTGCTTACAGTATTGGCCGCGCCTTTGCTCAGTTTTTGAAGCCTAAAACTATTGTTGTTGGTTATGACATTCGATTAACCAGCAAGCAGATGTGTGACAAGGTCATTGAAGGTTTACGTGACGCGGGTACTAATGTTTTAAACATCGGTATGTGCGGTACTGAAGAAGTCTATTTTGCGACCTCTCACTTAAATGTTGATGGTGGTATTTGCGTCACTGCTAGCCACAATCCAAAAGATTACAACGGCATGAAGTTCGTGCGCGAAGGTTCTAAGCCAATTAGTGGTGATACAGGCCTTAAAGATATTGAAATTTTGGCTCACGCCAACGACTTCCCAGAAGTTGATGCTAGCAAGCGCGGCAGCCTTGAAATAGTTGATACTCGCCCTGCTTATACACAGCACCTTTTAACGTATGTTGAAGCCGATAAGCTAAAGCCTTTAAAAATTGTTTGTAATGCGGGTAATGGCGGCGGTGGTTTAGCCCTTGATGCGATCGAGCCTTTCTTACCAATTGAGTGGGTTAAAGTGCATCACGAGCAAGATGGTAACTTCCCTCATGGTGTACCAAATCCTTTATTAATCGAAAATCGCGCATCGACTATTAAGGCGATCGCGGACAATAAGGCTGATTTAGGTATTGCTTGGGATGGCGATTTTGACCGCTGCTTCTTCTTCGATGATAAAGGCACCTTTATTGAAGGTTATTACATCGTTGGCCTACTGGCTGAAGCCGCTCTTTTAAAGACTCCTGGCGCGAGTGTTGTTCATGATCCTCGCTTAACTTGGAATACTGTTGAGATTGCTGAAGCCGCTGGCGGTAAAGCGATTCAAAGTAAAACAGGCCATGCTTTCATTAAAGAACGCATGCGTTTAGAAGATGCTGTTTATGGTGGCGAGATGAGTGCTCACCATTATTTCAAAGATTTCTTCTATTGCGATAGCGGCATGATCCCTTGGTTGCTTGTGGTTGAACTAATCAGCAAGTCTGGTAAGTCGTTAACTCAGTTGGTTGAAGAGCGCATGGCGATGTTCCCTTGTTCTGGCGAGATCAACAGTGTGTTAGATGATGCTCAAGCAACGCTTGTGAAAGTTGAGGCTCATTACGCTTCTGCTAATGCAGAGATTGATCATACTGACGGTTTGAGCATGAACTTTGGTGATTGGCGCTTTAATTTACGTGCTTCTAATACTGAACCTGTTGTTCGTCTTAACGTTGAAAGCCGTGGCGACCAAGCGTTAATGGAAGCAAAAACGGCTGAATTGCTGATATTAATGAAGGGCTAAGCCCTTATTTTTCACCTTTTTAGAATAAATCTTGTAAGCGGTTGAATTAATTACAGTTTTTATTCTAAGAAGTGTTGACAGAAAGGCATACGATCCGTATTATTCGTCTCGTTGCCAAGACATTCCTCGATAGCTCAGTTGGTAGAGCAGTAGACTGTTAATCTATTGGTCGCTGGTTCAAGTCCAGCTCGAGGAGCCATTTACTACCTTGTAGTAAATAGTTAAACTTTGCAACATGTTCGGGATATAGCGCAGTCTGGTAGCGCGCCTGCTTTGGGAGCAGGATGTCGGGAGTTCGAATCTCTCTATCCCGACCATCTTTATCTAAGATGGTCTTCTTCGAAATACTTTATTTCAAACTTTCAAATTTATTATTCTCTTTATATATTTTTTAACGCTGTTATTTTAAGTTTTTTGCCCTTAAATTCTGTCGCTTCAAACCTCTAATTCAAAAACTTCTATTTAATTCAATACTATTTATTTTAAACGCCGTAGCTCTAAACTTTTTCTATTCGCTCAAAGATCGATATTTTTTATAATTCATCCATGAAGCGCTTTCCGGCCTATACATCCATGTATAGTCGCTCACTGAGCTGCGATACTTCGTATCGGTCACGCGAGCCCTCAAACGAAACACTCAACACTGATCCGCGAATTCAGAACCTATACCAGATTAAAGCCCTTCTGCTAAGAGATATATGACGGCTTATGAATTAACGCTAAGCCGTCATTATTGAAATGGTTATAATTTTTTAATCTGAATTGATTCTTACTGCAGGCATTAGTGCTATTTGTTTTAGGGGCTTCCTACAGCAGGGAGCTGTAGACAAAATGGCAGGATAGCCATTTTGCACAACCAAAGGTTGCCCGCAGGGTGAAGTACATGGATGTACTGAGTGATTGTTTGCAACGTCCCCAGAAACAAATGACCTAATGCATGCCTGAGAAAGCCTCAAGCCACGGCGCTTAAACCAAAACGACGCAACTCAATTAAACTACTCTGTCAAAGAAGGCTTCTCAAAGAAGTGCTTCAGAACCTTAGTTAACTCAAACGCATCCTCACTACCCGCTAGCTCGCGAATAGAATGCATGCCGAATGTAGGTACACCAATATCAATGGTTTCAATACCTACTTCAGAAGCTGTTATCGGCCCAATAGTGCTACCGCAACCCATGTCAGTACGAGTAACGAAGGTTTGATACTTCACCCCTGTATCATCACAAAGCTGCTTGAAGATTGCAGAGGTTAAACTGTTCGTCGCGTAGCGTTGATTAGCATTAACTTTAATTACCGGACCCTGATTTAACATTGGGCCGTGGTTTTGATCATGGCGATCAGTAAAGTTAGGGTGAATGCCGTGGGCATTATCTGCAGAGATCATCATAGAACCTGCAACGATACGATTTCGATCTTCGTTACTTGGCCAGATTCGTTCCATAACTTGCTGCAAGAAAGGCCCCTGCGCACCACAAGCACTCGCGGAACCTACCTCTTCATGATCAGTACAAATCAAAAGTTTATTTTGCGCCTTATCAGATTCAAGTAATGACTGCAGACCAATAAAACAACTTAACAGATTATCTAAGCGTGCACTGGCGATAAATTCATTATCTAAACCAATCAACGCAGGCGGCTGAGTATCATAAAAAAATAATTCATAATCTAAGATTGATTCAACTTTAGGTTCTGATTCTAAATATTGCTTAGCAATCTCCTTAGTTACTTCGACCATCAAGATAGAATTCAAATCCTTATCTTTACCATCTAAATGAGAGGCACCCGTAATAGAAAGCACTGGCGGTAACTGAGTCTGAGGATTAATCGTACGCCCTTTATTAGCTTCGCGGTCTAGGTGAATTGCCAAACTCGGAACCGTCGCGATAGCACGCTCAAAATTCACCATCACCGATTGAATTTTACCATCTATGCGTGCATGCACTCGCCCAGCTAAAGACAAATCACGATCGAACCAAGGCGCTAATAAAGCCCCACCATAAACCTCTACCCCCAACTGATAATAACCCTTGCCCGATATGTCAGCATTAGGTTTAACCTTTAAACAAGGGCTATCAGTGTGAGCACCCACTAAACGCAGTGCTTGAGATTTATCAGCTATCCAAATGGCAATAATAGAAGAGTCGTTACGGCGAATAAAATAACCAGCCTGCTCCGCTATCTGCCAAGCCTGACCTTCAAAAAGCTCAGTATAACCAAAAGACAATAATGCTTGAGCCATGCTATCAGTTGCATGAAAAGGTGTAGGACTAGCCTGTAGAAATTTTAAAAGAGATTGGTTGAAATCTGTACTGGATAATAGAGAAAGAGATTTTGACATGAAGATTCCTAAGCAAAGGCCCGTCTTTAAAAACGAAGTTTAAAGACGTCACCTTGCTTAGAAATCCAATAAACTAAGAACGGGCCTAGTTTATTAGATAAACAGCAGGCTTAGCCTTCTTGTTTAACATCCAACAATTCTACTTCAAATACCAAAGCAGAGTTAGCTGGAATTTTAGGGCTAGGGCTTTGAGCGCCATAAGCCAATGCTGCAGGAATGGTAAGCTTCCACTTATCACCAACAGACATCAACTGAAGTGCTTCAGTCCAACCAGCGATTACGCGGTTAACTGGGAATTCAGCTGGAGTACCACGTTCAACAGAGCTGTCAAAAACAGAACCGTCAGTTAATGTACCGTGATAGTGAACAGAAACAGTATCTGTTGCAGCAGGCTTAGCGCCAGCTTCAGCAGCAGCTGTTATTACTTCATACTGTAAACCAGACTCTAAAGTAGTAACGCCTTCTTTCTTACCATTTTCAGCAAGGAAGTCAGTACCCAATTGAGCAGCAGCATCATTCAATGCAGCTTGCTTACGCTCTTGCTCTTCACGGATTTTTTCAAAAGCCGCTTGAAGAGTTTCTTGATCCAAACGCTTCTCAGCACCTGTTAAAGCATCAGAGATACCTGCAGCAATAGCGTCTACATTCAACTCAACCGCATCGCGGGCTAAGCTTTCACCGATATTTAGACCAACACCATAACTTGCTTGATCTACATGAGTTTCTAAATTCACTTCTTTCTCCTGGCCACAGCCAACCAATAATAGAGCACCCATAGCTAATACAGGCACTTGCTTGAATAATTTCATTGTTATCCCCAAATAGTTTTATTTGATTTTTATTATTAAACGGCATAACACTACACCATTTTTTTAACAAATCCCAACACAGAAAAAATGTCTGAAGGTGATATGGTACTCAATTTTGAGAATTCAAGACGTAAAGTTTTGAAAATAGAAACAAGTATTAATATCGCACAGTAGAGCAAGACACATCTGGCTATATTTCAACCATTAAGAAAAGGATTACTAGCAGTCAAAAACACCTTCTTTTTGACGTCGCTGGCATTCTCGCTGGATATTTTTGCAGACCTGAATTTCAGCCGCCGACAGATTGGTATCAATTACACAGGTATAAGCACGCTTGCGTAACTCATCGCCTTCGATACTTGAAAGGCTACCATTACACGCAGTCACAATTAAACTTGATAAAAGAATCATTGTAGATAAGAGGTACTTCACGGAATCAAATCCTCAATTTTTTTACAGATTCGCATAGACACAAAGTATTGTCTAGCAATGACTCCTACTCTATCGGCCAGTATCAAGGATAAATGAAGCAATAGTTCGAAAAAGAACCGATTTTAAGTAATAATATTGCCCTAATTGAAATTGACCAATTTAAACAACAAAAAATGGAAACCTCATGAATAGCGTGACTAAAGTTGTCATCACGACGGCCACACTTTTATTAGCAGCCTGTGGCCCTTCTAAAGAAGAGCTGGCCCGCTTAGAGCTACTCGCTCAAGAACAAGCTCGCATCGTCGCTGAACAAGCGCAAAAAGAAGCGCGCACCCGTAAAAAACGCATCACCCAACGTATTCAAGGAGCGGATCTTCACTGGAAGAATAAAGAATACCTTAGCGAAGAAAATGTTCAGGCATTATTCAGCTCTCAAGATAAACGCTTTGCTGGCTTAACTGACGAAGAACTAGAGCAAAAAAACACTTATTACATTAATTACCCACTGCAAGCCGCACGCTACCAGTATAAGAAAGGCTTCCACCCTTTCAACATCGTCGGTATTCGTAGCTTGCCCAATAGCGGACCTTATAGCAGCCTATTCCCTGATGAAGCTGCAGATTACGCACCAGGCCATTCTGCAAAATCCGTGGTTGAATTTGCCCTACACCAAGACTTGGAAAAAAACCGCCTTGGACAAGATGTTTTAATGAAAAACGGCCACCGTTGGGTTGCCACCGTTTTGAACTTTAAAAACTACCCAGCACTAAAATCGTACAACCGTGATTGGCAGTGGATCCCTGGTGTATTCGAAGATATTAAATGGAATGCTAGCCCAGAGAAAACTCACGCTCAAAGTGATACTCGCGCATTGCAAGTTCAGCTAGGGTTGCGCTTTTGTACATTAGAAGATCGCTGCTATAGCAATATTGATTATCAAGGCCACCCTACTCACGCAGTTCGTGCTGAAGTAATGAGCATTTATGTAGGTAATAGCGAAAGTGGAAAGATCTTATCAAAGTTCGTTCGTGAAGCTGAATAATGTCTAGACAGTCGTATCTAACTATTCAGACTTGGATTAATTGACTGACACAAAAAAACCGCCACTAGCCAAAACTAGGGGCGGTTTTTTATATCTGAAAACTTGTTATTACAAACCTACAGAAACATTCAATCCGAAGAACAGACCAGAAACATCAATATCTGTTTCTACATCAACAGTATCTTTATCGGTTGTTAAGCCAATCGCACGGTGACCTGCTTCAAGGTTTACGTCAACCAATGGGATTGGCAAAGTATACCCGACCGCAATCTCAGTATCTGTTACGCCATTACCGTCAAAAGAAAGCGCGTTCAAGTTTGCACGCGCATAAATACCGAAAGGCGTACCCACATCAACGTTCAAATGACCCATAGGCATAATGAAGTCTAGCTTTTCATCAATAACTGAAACACCCGCTGTATTATAAACAATACCACCATCAAACTGACGTGCGGTTAAACCAAAGTTAATATCAATGTAAGGAATAGGCAGTGGAAGACCCCAGTACATAGTCAAATCAGTATGGCTTAAATCTATCTGAGAGCTATTATCACCAGAAAGGTCTAAATCTGTTTTCATGATTTTAACATTTGGTAAAACAGGAATTGGATGCTCAAAGGATACGAACAAAACATTGTTTGATCCAGAATCAAGACCAAGATCATCTTCAAGATCAAATGATCCCGTTGATTTAGCTTCAGTTGTACCGGTTGCTTCTGCATTCCACATGCTTGCGCCTGCATCAACAGTAAACAATAAATCGGCCTGCGCCATCATAGGAGTGGCTGCGGTAATCGCGATTGCTAACAATTTTTTCATGCTAATTCCTTGAGTAATTATTCTTTTCAATGCCTAAAATAAAACGGCAACGTTAAGCTGTGCTTAGTTTGCCCTTGTTCAGGGGCAAAACTCAACCTAAGTCGACAAATAGTTAGAAATAAATCACATTTTCAGGGAACTTTTTACAATAATAGACATTATCGAGATGTTAACGCTAGTTGAGCGCTCGCCAACCGGTACTCTCACCTTGAATAGCGGCATCCACATCTTGCCATTCACATCCCAATACTTGAGCAAATTCTTTCTGCACGAGCTCAAGCTGATTATTTTTATCACTGATATGGCTGGCTAATACATGCTGGATACCTGGCCACAATAAACGCGATAACAAATCTGCTGCTTGCTGATTATTCAGGTGACCAAAATCGCCTGCAACACGGCGCTTTAAAGCGGGAGGATAGGCACCCTGTTGTAATAACTGCAGATCGTGATTCGCCTCAAGCAATAAGCCATGACAGTTTTGATAAGCTTTGATTACATAAGGAGTCAATGAACCAAGATCAGACAAAACTCCAACCTTAAATTCATCATTCGAGACAACAAATTGAACAGGCTCTTGCGAGTCATGAGGAACAACAACGGTTTGAATTTTTAGATCATTAATTTGAAAACTATCGTGGCTATCAATGCAACGCCATAATGGATGCTTGAGCCATCCGGCCGATCGTGCGGTGCCGTAGGTAGAATAGAAAGGTTTATCGATAGATTCGCAGACTAATGTTACACCCTTAGCGTGATCACTGTGTTCGTGACTGACTAAAATTGCATCAATATCAGTTAACTCAAGGGAGAGTTCTTGCAACCGCAATCGGGTATGCTTACGGTTGAAACCACAGTCGATTAAAATGCGACTTTTGCCGCTATCAATTACTGTGGCATTGCCTTTACTGCCACTTCCTAAAGACGCAAATCTCACTTCACTAAGATTTTTTGTAAGTCAGTAAAGAAGCTAACAGCCAGTTCATCATCCGCTAGAGTTTCTAAATCTTTCTGCAAAGATAAATAGACGCCTAAACGTGAACGGTTCATTTTCAGCAGGTAATCAACTTCCACACCTAGCTCGTTAGTGTTCGTTAGCCATTGCCAAAAGCTTTTTTCTGGCTGCTCAGCAGTAGGATCAAAGATGGTGATAAAATACGTGCCAGTAGAGCGATTTAAATCTGTCAGCGTATAATCACTATCAGCAAGAGCCTCAGCTACTGAAGTCCAAGCCTTACCATAGCGACCATTTAAGCGTAATACCTGAGTACCAGCGCCGTCACGCTCTAAGCGAGGGTTCAAAGCATCCGTTTTCATTTCTGAAAGCAATGCCGACTCTTGATCTTCTTCTGAAACAGTAAGAGACTGAGGGCTAGGAACAATAAAATCCCCATCCTCATCCAATTCAATAGCTGAAGCCAAAGAAGGCGTCACTGGCGGGATGATATAAGCATCTTGAATCGGCAATTCTGCCTGACCTGCAAGTGGCTGCATTCTATCATGGGTTTCTGCGCTCAAATAACCTTGAGCCCTATCATGAAATGTATCACCAAAAATGGCACTACATCCGGTTAGATTAACCGCCAATAACAAAAATACAGCGCGAATCATCAATTATTTCACCAAGCCGAAAGAAGTTAAAACATCTTTCATATTATTACGGTACTTCTCAGACAGAGGCGTCAAAGGTAAGCGAATACCTGCCGTCATACGCCCCATTTGATGAAGCGCCCATTTAACCGGAATTGGATTAGATTCAACAAACATGACGTTATGCATTGCCATTAACTCTGCATTTAATACTTCAGCTTCTGCTTCCATACCCGCTAAAGACAAACGGCATAGCTCAGCCATTTTCTTGGGTAATACATTAGCCGTTACAGAGATATTTCCGTGGCCACCCATTAGCATCATTTTATAAGCAGTTTCGTCGTCACCAGAATAAACAGCAATTTTATTGCCGACTAAATCAATAACTTGCTTAGCGCGAACTAGATCACCTGTAGCTTCTTTGACTCCAACAACTTGGTCAATCTCAGCAATTCGAGCAATCGTTTCTGGCAGCATATCAACCGCCGTTCGACCAGGAACATTATAAAGAATTTGGCCTAGATCAACGGCTTTGGCAATCGCCTGGTGATGTAAAAACAAACCTTCTTGAGTCGGCTTGTTATAATAAGGTGTCACTAACAAACACGCATCAGCGCCAAGATTCTTAGCTTCTTGAGTTAACTCAATGGCTTCGGAAGTGGAGTTTGCTCCCGTTCCTGCAATTACCGGGATACGTCCAGCAACTGTCTTAATTACACGATCCATGACCGCGCAATGTTCTTTTGTATTCAGAGTCGCAGATTCACCTGTAGTGCCCACGGCTACGATAGAGTCAGTGCCTTCCTTAATATGGAATTCAACCAAACGATCGAGGTTTTCCCAATCAATGTCACCGCTATCGTGCATCGGTGTTGCTAATGCAACAATACTGCCCGTAATCATCCGCTAAGACTCCAAAATTAACTATTCAATCAAACTAAAGGCGCATATTACTCATCAGCGCCTTTGCTGACAAGCAACAATCAACGCTCGTCGCTGGTTTGTACCGGTTCGACCATTTTTATACCTTGTGGCCACGCTGTTAAAATGGCTTTAAACAAGGTTGCCAATGGAATTGCAAAGAAAACACCCCAAAAACCCCAGATTCCACCAAAGGCTAATACGGCAACAATAATCGCCACTGGATGAAGATTGACAGCCTCAGAAAATAATAACGGCACTAACACATTACCATCCAATGCTTGAATGATTCCGTAGACCAGCATGCAATAAAACAGGGTTTCGCCATAGCCAAACTGAAAATAGGCGATCACGGCAACTGGCACCGTGACAACTGCCGCACCAATGTAAGGAATCAAAACAGACAAGCCGACTAAAATAGCCAATAATTCTGCGTATTGCAGGTCAAATATTACGAAGCCAATATAAGTTACGCCGCCTACAATAACAATCTCAACAACCTTACCGCGAATATAATTAGCGATTTGAACTTCCATTTCAGCCCAAATAGTATTCATTAAACGTCTATCTTTGGGTAAGAATGATAGAAAAAATCGAGTTATCTGCGAGCCATCTTTCAAGAAGAAAAATACTAAAATGGGCACCAGAACCAAATAAATCAATATCGTAATGGCACCTGGAATACTGTGCAGAGAGAACGACAAAACCCACTGCCCTGAAGAGGCAAGTTCTTCAGCAGCTTGATTCATCCAACCCTTAACCTGCAGCTCAGTGATCAGGTCAGGATAGCGCTCTGGTAATAACATCAATAAATCTTGGCCTTGAGCCAACATATTCGGCAACTCGTAAAACAACTGCCCGGCTTGAGAAATAGTTGCAGGAATCAGCACAAATAAAATGGATAAAAAGACTCCAACAAACAAGATAAACATAATCAAGGTCGAAGTCAGATTCCCAAGCCCTTTGCGCTGGCAAAAATGCATGCCGCCTTGGAGCAAATAAGCCATTACTAAAGCGATAAAGACTGGTGCTAATACCTGTCCGAAGCCAATGATGATGGCAAAACATGAAACCAATATGAGTAGAAAAATTAACGCTTCCTCATCCGAGAAATAACGCTCCATCCATCCTTTGAATACCTTTAACATACTCGCTTACAATCCTTTCTTAATAACAAATACATAATCATCAGCCACTTTTTCTGCACTCACAAGCTCATTAGTCGTGATCTCGGCAAACTTATGAAAGTCTGCCCAAGAGCCTGAATCAGTAGTTTCGACATAAATAAGCTGCTCAGGTTCCAATTGCTTTAGTGCCAACTTCATTTTCAATAACGGTAAAGGGCAAGCCAATCCTTTTAAATCAAGCTTCTGAGTAATTTCTTGTCTATTTTGCTCTGACACAATGGCACCAATAACGAATGTAAGGCAACATTATAGCAGTGCATTGATCGGAGAATCATTTCTGATTTTCACTGTCTATACTATAAAGACCCAAATAAAGGAATTACACGACCGATGGCAACCCAGGCGCCTCGCAGTTTTTCATTACAATTTATCATTGCTGCCATAGTTTATGCAGCTTTCAGCGTTCAATTAAGTTTTTCTGCTAACAATGATTTACCAGATTTAGGCGACTCTACTTCTGGCTTTGTCTCACAATCCCAAGAACATCAACTGGGACGTATTTGGCTTAGGCAGCTAAGAGCACAAGCAAATACAATTAACGACCCACTAACCATTTCATTCATTGAAGAACTTATTTTTCGTTTAGCGCCTCATAGCGAAGTGCGAGACCACCGCTTTGAGTTTGTCGTCATCGATCAAGGTGACCTTAATGCGTTTGCCGTTCCTGGGGGCATCATCGGTATAAATTTGGGGATCTTCTTACACGCGGCAGACGAAGATGAAATATCTTCTATCCTAGCCCATGAACTTGCTCACCTCAGCCAGCGACACTTTGCTCGCCAAATTGAAAACTCTGAGCGCCAAGCGCCCATTGCTATTGCCTCTCTACTGGCCAGCATTTTATTAATCGCCTCTAATAACGCTGACGCAGGCTTTGCAGGTTTAATTGGCAGCCAAGCCGCCTCAATACAAAGCCAGCTCGCCTATAGCCGTGACTGGGAGCGAGAAGCGGACCGCACAGGTATGAAAACGCTGGCGAACTCAGGACTTGATCCTTATGCAATGCCTTCGATGTTTCAACAAATGCTGGCGGCAAACCGTTACAACGAGCGTCCTCCTGAGTTTTTGTTGACTCACCCAATCACTGATACACGGGTATCCGATGCTGCTAACCGAGCTCAAGCATTCGAGATAAAAAAACGTACTCGCAGCTTTAGCTTCCTAATCATGCAACAAAAAGCGCAGATT
>Ga0105348_1000709_pt1 | contig 24317 bp, 14 predicted proteins | sample EN8Hudsemesocosm_2_FD_83504 | JGI IMG/M metagenome (GOLD analysis project Ga0105348, IMG submission 83504) | Methane-oxidizing microbial communities from mesocosms in the Hudson Canyon - EN8C Hudson Canyon | ecosystem: Environmental > Aquatic > Marine > Cold seeps | place: Hudson Canyon... | reverse complement strand
TTGAGTTGTTTCCTGTTATGCTAGTGCACCGAATATAGTCAGATTGTAGCTCCCTAGAATTCAGTACCATGTCTCGACAAATACTCTCAAAAATTACCGATCAGCTATTAGATGAAACCAGCCCCCCTTTGCGTTTAAAAAGGGCGCTGGATGATTTTTCTGCCTTATGTAGTCAGGTGACGGATGTTCACCCAGAAGCCACCTTTGATGCATGGGCAGGCGATACCTTTTTAGACACCGGGGTGGCGATTAACCCGCAAGCGGCTGCACAATGTGTACAGGATTATCGACGTAGTGTGGTGTTTATTCGAGGTGTTCATGCTGCGCTTATGCAACTAAAACGTGGACAGCCAGGCCGGACGCTGAGAATTCTTTATGCGGGCTGTGGTCCTTTCGCGACTCAGCTCTTGCCTTTACTGACTTGTTTTGAAAGTAATGACTTAGAAATACATCTATTAGATATTCACCAAAGTGCGCTCGACAGTGTGCAACAACTGATAGGTTATTTTGATCTGAAGTCTTACGCCATTCAGCTTATACAGGGTGATGCGAGTGGCTATCAACATTCAGAAAAGCTCGACTTAATTATTGCTGAGACGATGCAGAAGTCATTGGAGCAAGAACCGCAAGTTGCCGTCACTATAAATTTAGCGCCTCAGCTCAGTAAGTCTGGTGTATTTATCCCACAAGTTATTGATGTTGACTTGTGTTTGTTACCGAAGCATTCATCAACAGAGAAGCTGCTTGCTGAAACGAAAGTATTGGCCCAGTTAATGAGCTTAAGAGCAGAATTTGCAGAGCGTTTACATCGTGCCGGTGACTGGGCAGCTAGGGCTGATGTCTTAAAGCAAGAATCCCAAGCGACTACTATTCCTGATATTCACAATTTGGCCGACTACCAGCTTGCCTTATTCACTGGTATTCAAGTTTTTGGGCCGTATCGACTTGAAGCGGGGGAGTGTGATATTACCTTGCCTCAACTGTGTACCGAGTTTTCTCGTCTGGAGAAAAATCAAACTCTGAGCGTTTATTACGAGCTAGGCCAGTATCCTCGTTTTGTGTTAAGTCAGTCTGACTAGGAACTGTGTATTTAAGAGATGTCTATTCAGGAGCTGTCTATTCAGGAGCTGTCTATTCAGGTTCTATTTATTTAAGCAGTAAGTATTTAATAAGAAGGTATTTATGGCTATCGAAATCATTCCCTTTGAGCGTCTGCTTTTGGCCTTCATTCCTGCATTTTTTGTGCTTGTGCTAATGCGTTATTGGGATCTGGCTTATGGTAAAGCCTGTTACGCTATTTTGCGCATGCTCTTGCAGTTGATGCTGATTGGTTATGCGCTAATTATGATCTTCGAGTCTGATAGCAGCTGGATGACGCTCGCGGTCTTGAGTTTAATGGTCTTGGCTTCGAGTTGGATCTCGCTCAATACCTTATCGGAGAGTGAGCAGTTTCCCCATTTCAAAAAGCGTGTTTTCCCCGCTGCTTTATGGGCTATTTTCATCGGTGGCGGTAGTATTCTTATTTTAGTTACGCAAGTCGTGCTTTCACTCGAACCTTGGTACTTACCGCGTTACGTGATTCCATTGGCGGGGATGATTTTTGCGACCGCGATGACCAGCATTAGTTTGGCCGCAGAGCGTTTACAGTCAGAATTAGCTCAAAATAAATCGTATACGCAAGCAAGGGCCATTGCCTATCGAACGGCGCTTATTCCCATTATCAACTCGATGTTTGCGGTGGGGCTAGTGTCGTTGCCCGGCATGATGACAGGACAAATACTCTCAGGCGTCTCACCTTTTATTGCCGCGCGTTATCAGATCATGGTGATGTGTATGTTGTTTAGCGCCTCAGGTATCACCGCTGCCCTGTTTCTGGTTTTGATTAAGAGCAAGTTAGAGTCGAGTTGATAGCACTTACTGTCATTCCCGCTGTCAGCCCCCTCAGTCATTCCCGCAGTGTCTTAGCGGGAATCCATTATCTTATGTCTTCAAAATATAAAGATTATGGATGCCGGCTCAAGAGACTACCGGCATGACATAAATCTTTAAATTCTACCGGATGCACTGTCAATAGGGTGCGCCGTGCGCACCGGTATGCTGATGCCTAGCTAAACAAAGGTTTGATCGGCATTAGAGGGGCAAACTCGGGGTCTTTTTTCATCGCTTTCGCCTGGAAGCACTGCATCATTTCTTGAGGGCGGAACATGCCCGACTGCCACGTAGCCATGTACTTCAGGCTATCAGCCACGCTATGGTCACGGCTATAGTTAATCATTTCTTTACAACCGGCGACGGCAACGGGTGAGTTCTTAGCTATTTCGGCAGCGATATTCATCACGCCTTCCAGCATGGCTTCTTGGCTTGCAAATACCTTATTCACCAGGCCTATTTCTTTGGCTTCAGCGGCATCAAATTTACGGCCAGTGTAAGCAAGTTCACGCATGATACCGTGTGGAATCAAGTGGGGTAAGCGTTGTAGGGTGCCCAAATCTGCGGTCATGCCGAGTTGTGTTTCTTTAATAGTGAAGAAAGCATCTTCAGTGCAATAACGGCTGTCACTGGCACAAACCATATCGACAGCACCACCTATACAGCCGCCCTGTATCGCGCTGAGTACCGGCATGCGTGCATCTTCTAATACATTGAAGGCTTCTTGTAACTGTAATACCGCACGACGTAGGTTCTCAGCCATGCGAATGGGCTCGCCAGACATGGGGATGCTATTGCCGCTGGTGAATACGGCTAGATCCATACCTGCGCAGAAATGCTTGCCTGTTGATGATAATACAATGACGCGTGCTTCGGCTTGCTCGTTAATTTCACGAATCGCCACCGGGAACTCTTGCCAGAAATCGACATTCATAGAATTTAGCGCTTCAGGGCGATTCAATTTTACATGTGCAATGTGGTTTTCAAGGGTGACTTCCAGGCTTTTAAAACTCATCTTTGGTGACCTTTAATATAAGAAAAATGATGTTGTCTTTTAATTTGACAGTGTCAAGATAAGGTTAAATTTTGACACTGTCAAGATCTCATGCCACCATCACTCCTTTTAATGCCCCCTCTAATCTCGAAGTGAAGGCCTCTGTGTGAGTAATATCGCTAGCAAGTCCACTAAATACCATCACGGTGATTTACGTAATAAACTCATTGCCACGTCGACCGCGATGATACGTGAGCTTGGCATTCAGGGTTTATCACTGAGAAAACTGGCCGAAAATGCAGGGGTGTCGAGAAGTGCGCCTTATCACCACTTTAAAGACAAAAATGATTTATTGGCCGCCGTCGCGGAACAGGGATTTGAAAGCCTCACCTGTTTTTTACAGCTATCAGCGCAAGATGAGTCGCTGTCTTTGCAGCAGCGTTTAGAGCAAACCATTCTAAATTATGTGCGCTTCTCCGTCGAAAATGCGACTCAATATGAGTTGATGTTCGGCAGCCAGTTATGGCGAGAAAATCCTTCCGAGAGGCTGCAACGCACGGCTAAAAATTGTTTCCGTCAATATGCCAATTTGATAACAGACTTCCATCAACAAGGCCTGCTGAAAAAAAATGAAGACCCGCTCAGACTGGCGCAAGTGATGTGGTCAACTTTACATGGTTTGGTGAAACTGACGCATGATGGTATCTTCGTTCGTCAGGGTGATCTGGAAGACATTTCACAATATGCCTTATCCAAACTCGTACAAATGGTCGAATAAAAAATGCAAGCATCACGGACGTGTTTAAAGGTTTATGCCGGCTCCGAAGCCTTGGCACACATGCAACAACATGGTTTGCAAGCGAGTGATATTTCGATGTTGCTAGGCGCATCGAGTGGCCCCAAATGGTTGGTGCTTCATGGCATTGATCAATGGTTAATGCGCTCATTTTTTAACACACGCCACCAAGCATTACATCTTTTAGGGACCTCTGCCGGTGCCTGGCGAATGGCCGCGTATGCCCAGCAAGATAATCTGGCGGCACATGAACGTCTGACAGAAGCGTATATTAAACAATGTTATTCAGATAAACCCGCTGCTGAAGAAGTACTGGCCACGTGTAGAAGTATTATTCGTGACTTATTGGGCGAACAGGGGGCGCATGAGATTCTTCAAAACCCTTATGTGAAACTTAACCTGATTACGACCCAGTGTCATGGTTTAACCGCGGCTAATCTGAAGCTACTTAAAACCATTGGTTTTGGTGCAGCGGCGCTGATGAATAAGATCAGCCGAAAAACCTTGGGTAAGCAGTTTACCCGCGTGGTGATGCATCATCCCGATGAGCACTTTTCTTCTGGTAAACTGGATGATTTACCTACTCGCTATGCGCCTCTTTCTGAAGCTTATATGGAAGATGCGATACTTTCGACCGGATCCATTCCTCTGATTATCGAAGGCGTGCGAGATGTCGCCGGTGAGGGGCTTTATCAGGATGGTGGCATTACCGATTATGGTTTTGACTTGCCGCTGTTGTTGGAAAACAAGGAGTTGGAAGACAAGGCCTTGGAAGAAAAAGCTCAGGAGCAAACATCGGCAAAAGGTTTTGTGCTGTACCCGCATTTTGCCAAATATCCGGCACCAGGGTGGTTTGATAAAAGCTGGCTACGCAAGAATCATGTTAGCCGTAAACCGAGCCTGGCTAATTATGCCAGAACCATTATGCTGGTACCCTCAGATGACTTTGTGGCCAAGCTGCCTTATGGCAAAATTCCTGACCGGCATGACTTTCTCAAGCTGTCAGATCAAGAACGCATGGCTTATTGGCGAAAAACCATTGCACTTACGCAAACATTAGCCGATGATCTCGACACTATTGACTGGCAAGCACGTGTTGAACCCTTGCCTTGGTAAGCTCAGCTGTTGTTTTGACAAGTTCAGCTATTGCTTTGATAGGGTTAACTGTTGCCTTGATAGACTGAATCATTGCCTTGATAAAGAGTGTCTTGGTAAAATGCCAAGATAATCATGCTTAACGCTGCTTTTTTAACTTAATTCTGATCGGGAACTTCTGTGACCAATAACTACATATTACGCCGCCTTCGTTATACCTTTAATTACAGTGACAGCAAAATGATCGCTTTTTGGGCAGCAGCAGACTGTGTCGTCACCCGTGAACAAGTGAGTCAATGGCTTAAAAAAGAGGAAGACCCTGATTATCTAAATTGCAGCGACAAAATGCTGGCCACTTTTTTAAATGGTTTGATCAATGGGCTGCGCGGCAAAAAAGACGGCCCGCAAATGGAGCCTGAGTCGCGTATTAATAACAACATCATCCTGCGTAAATTGAAAATAGCGCTTAACCTGCGTAATGACGATGTGTGTGAACTAATGGATCTGGGGGGCTTAGCCGTGGGTAAGTCAGAACTCAGTGCCTTTTTCCGTAAGGTTGGTCACAAGCATTACCGCGTACTGCAAGACCAAATGTTACGTAAATTTATCCACGGTTTGCAAGACAAACATCGTGGTAAAATCGACACAGAAGATGAAAGCTCGCCTGTTGTTGAAAATGAAACATCTATTAATAAAGCAGAGCCTGTTAAAAAAACAGCAGCTGTTAAAAAAGAGGCCGCTGTTAGAACAGAACGCCCGGCCAAAAAACTCAGTAAAGAGCCGCAACAGCCTTCAGTAAGCCCGGAAGAAGAAAGCAGCGAAGGCGTGAATAGCGATATCTGGAACAAGACAAAAAAGAGCTAAGTTGCTCTAGATTGTTAATTTCTGAATACCTCCAGTTTATAAGGTGCGCTAGCGCACCCATCCTACTGCTTACGCAGACCCCCAAAACAGTATTCAAATAGCGCGTCTCTAAAAGGCCTCTCCAAAATAACCTCGATCAGTCGACATTTCTATAAATGTGCGCCGCTAATTGTAAATATAGGTTGTTGCTACAACTTTAATTATTACTTATTGGCGCCTATGATTCTTTAGTATAAATAATACTCGTGAATGAAAAGGATTTCGTTTTGACGACGCACCGGCCTGATAAAAACAGCCCTGAAATAGATAGCCCTGAAAAAAGCAGCCCTGATACCGGTTTGGCGTGTTTAATGACTGTCGCCCGCTTTCATCAAGTGGCGGCAGACCCTTCTCAAATACAGCATCACTTCGGTTCTCATGATAAACCGCTTGATGAAAGCGCTTTAATCAGAGCCGCCCGGCATTTGAAGTTAAAAGCCAGAGCGCTTACTGCAGATAGCTCGAAACTTGAAGCGATGGCACTCCCTGCTATCGCCCAAGACCGCGATGGCCGCTACTTCATTCTAGCCAAAACGGGTGAGGGCAAAGTGCTGATTCAAGACCCCGCAGTTGGCAAGCCAGAATTGCTAGACGAGGCAGCATTAGCTAAGCGTTGGAGTGGACGATTACTCTTGATTACCCGCCGCTCTGTTTTGCCTGGTATGAATGCTCAGTTCGATATCAGCTGGTTTGTCCCCGCCATCGTCAAGTATAAGAAGATCCTCATTCAGGTCTTGGTCGCCTCATTTTTTATTCAACTTTTTGCGCTGGTCACACCTTTATTCTTTCAAGTGATTATCGATAAGGTATTGGTACATCAAGGCCTTACAACCCTCGACGTATTGTGTTTTGGGCTGATCGTGGTGTCTTTTTTTGATGTGCTGCTTAACGGTTTGAGAACCTATGTGCTTTCGCACACCACTAATCGCGTCGATGTGACCTTGGGCTCACAGCTGTTTAGTCATCTTATGCGCTTGCCGATTGGCTTTTTCACTAGCCGGCAGGTGGGTAATACCGTCGCGCGCGTGAGGGAGCTAGACACTATCCGTGAGTTTATTACCGGCTCGGCATTAACATTGGTGATTGATTTACTCTTCACCGTGATCTTCTTCACCGTCATGTATTACTACAGTCCGACTCTAACGTGGATCGTGCTTGCCTCCATTCCACTGTATGTGATCCTCTCTTTATCGATTACCCCGGTTTTGCGTAAGCGTTTGAATGAGAAATTCAAACGAGGCGCTGAGAATCAGGCCTTTTTGGTGGAATCTATTTCGGGGGTTGAAACGCTCAAAGCCATGGCGGTTGAACCGCAGATGCAACGCCGTTGGGAAGAGCAGCTAGCGGCTTATGTTTCGGCTTCGTTTAAATCGATGAACTTGGGCAATATTGCCAGTCAGGCCGCCAGTTTTATTAATAAAACGGTGACGGTGCTCATTCTCTGGGTTGGCGCTACCTTGGTGATTGGTGGCGCCTTAAGCGTCGGGCAGTTAATTGCCTTCAATATGTTGGCGGGTCGTGTCAGTGCACCGATATTACGCCTGGTTCAGCTCTGGCAGGACTTTCAACAGGCCGGTATTTCTTTGGAACGTCTGGGGGATATTCTCAATACACCCACCGAACCGGGGCATAATCCGAATCGTACAACCCTGCCTCAGCTCAAAGGTCGGGTGACCTTTGAGCATGTGGCTTTTCGTTATCAAGTCGACCGGCCGGAAATTCTCAAAAACCTCAGCTTGGACGTTCAGGCAGGGGAGGTGATTGGTATTGTTGGTCGTTCTGGCTCCGGTAAAAGTACCCTGACTAAATTAGTGCAGCGACTATATATACCTGAATCAGGGCGAGTGATGGTGGATGGAGTAGATGTAGCACAAGTTGAACCTGCCTGGTTACGTCGCCAAATTGGTGTCGTACTACAAGAGAACGTACTCTTTAATCGCTCGGTGAAAGACAATATCGCGTTGGCAGACCCAAGCATGCCAATGGATCGTGTTATGCACGCCGCAAAACAGGCCGGTGCCCATGATTTTATTCTGCAGCTGGCCGAAGGTTACGACACCGTAGTCGGTGAGCAGGGCTCCTCACTTTCTGGCGGACAGAAGCAGCGTATTGCCATTGCCCGTGCCTTAATTACCAATCCAAGCATCCTGATTTTTGATGAAGCCACTTCCGCTCTGGATTATGAGTCAGAGCGTATCATTCAAGATAATATGCGCACTATTTGCCGAAACCGAACGGTATTTATTATTGCGCATCGGCTGTCTACAGTACGCATGGCCGATCGGATCATTGTGGTAGATCAAGGCCGTATCGTCGAAAGTGGTCATCATGATCAGCTTATCGAACAGGCTGGTTATTACGCCAAACTCCATAGCCATCAGAATCATATACCTTCCATTCGAGAAGAGAAGCGCGCGCAACATGCACAAAAGCCAAAACGAAGAATAGTGGTGCAGTCAGCTAAAAGGCAGGTAAACCCTGCAGAAGGAGAGCCCTCATGAGCGAAGCCGTCTTGGATAGGGCTGAAAATTTAACGCCAAGTAAGTCTAAAAAATCACTCAGCTCCTTTCGGAGTCGTGATGCTACCGTCACCGCTAAAGATATGTATGAATTTCTACCTGCTGCGATTGAAGTGGAGCAAACTCCCGCATCACCCGCCGGGCGAGCGATTATCTGGGTCATTGTTATGCTGTTTACCGTCGCCACTATTTGGGCTTTTTTTGGCAAAATCGATATCGTTGCCGTGGCGCAGGGCAAAGTGATTCCCAGTGAATATATCAAACACATTCAGCCACTTGAAGCGGGTGTGATTGAATACATTCACGTCAAAGAAGGCTTATATGTAAATAAGGGTGAGCCTCTGATTACACTGGATACGACCCAAACGCAGGCTGACCTTGCACGCCTGATGCACGAAGTGCTAGAACGTGAAGCGACCATCGAGCGCTTAAGAGCATTCGAATGGTGGTTGGCATCACTTAATCAAACAAAAGAATCGGGCTCAGATCCTGAATTGTCTGGCCCTCTAAAAGAAAGAGGCTCTGAGCCCTTGTCAGAAACCCTTGGCCAGCAAAAGCTCTTCAAGCAGCAAATAGCTGAACTCACGGCGCGTTTAAATACCTTTGAAAGTGAAAAACAAAAACAGCAAGCAGAGCAAGCAATGACACAAGCTGAAATTATCAAAAAACAACGGGTACTGCCGGTCTTAAAAGAGCGGGTTGCAGCCTATGATATTTTGCGTCAGAAAGAATACGGCTCTAAGTTACAATACCTTGAAATAAAACAGCAGCTGATTGAAGAAGAACAAGACTTGCGTATTCAGCAAGCCCGTTTAAAACAACTCGAAGCATCGATTCAATCGATTCAAAACCAAATGGCTACGCTGGTCTCGGAAAAACGCCTGACTAATCTAGCGCAATTACAAGAAACGCAATTGCAAGAGGCCGGTTTACAACAAGAACTGATCAAAGCTAAAGAGCGTTATCAGCAGCAATACCTTAGCGCGCCGATCAACGGCCAAGTGCAACAGCTCGCGGTGCATACTATTGGCGGTGTGGTCACAGCCGCGCAGGTTTTAATGGTGATTGTGCCCGAACAAAGCCAAATGGAAGTGGAAGCGAAAATCCTCAATAAAGACATCGGTTTCGTGCACGAAGGCCAAGAAGCCGAAGTCAAAATAGATACCTTCAACTTTACTAAATACGGCTTAATAGACGCTGAGATCACCAGCATCTCTGATGATGCCATACAAGATGAAAACCTTGGTCTAGTCTACATCGCGCGCTTCAAACTCAAAAAACAGCAAGTACAAGTAGAGCAGCGGATGGTCAATTTATCGCCCGGCATGTCGGTGACTGCAGAAGTTAAAACAGGCAAACGACGATTGATTGAGTACTTTCTCTCACCCTTGTTAAGGTATAAACAAGAGAGCTTGGGGGAGAGGTGATTGGTGAGACTAAGAACTAATTATTTCGACTTTATAGCGGTAATAATGTGAGAGTGCTATTTACACTTGATTTAGACTCAATCAAACGAACTAAATTCTATTCATCAGAAAGGGAAATCAAAATATGCTCAGAACTTTGATCAATCGGATTTTTGCATTATTGCTTGTGTTCTGTTTTTTTTACGGAACTTTGGCGTTGGCTGAAATTGAAGAAGTTCAAAAAATGTACTTCGAAATGTTTTCTAGCGCAGGGGATGGGAAGTTAGACGAGGTTGAGGTGTTGTTAAAACAAGGAGTTGACCCTAATTGGAATAAGTCGCCTTTCAATATCATCCCTATGTTGCATCGGCCTCTAAAGTGTATTTCTTTAGATGGGAATAAAGTAGCTGTAATGAAAATGCTACTCGAGGCCGGAGCCAACCCCAATGTAATTGCAAAACATGGCGATAGTACTTTGATTCGATTGGGTTATTGCAAAAAAAATGGAATAGAAACAATAGAGATTGCTGACTTGCTTCTTGGGCATGGCGCAGATCCCAAGTATATAAATAAAGATGGAACTTCTGCTTTTACTAAGGCAGTTGATTTTGGGAATGAGGCTCTCTCAATTTTTCTAGCGGAATATAGTGATATTACAGAAGGTAATATCAAAAGAGCGATGTCGAGACCATTGCCGGCATTAATTTCATTATTAATAAAAAATGGCCTTGATTTAAGCCAATACCCCATTATGGAGTGGGCGATTAGAGGGGGGCATGATGACGCTTTAATAGACTTGTTGGAGTCAGGTGTTAGCCCAAATGAGTTTATAATACCTAACAGGAATTACGACTACCCCATTATCTATGCGGCACATTTTGGGAAAAATTCAGCCGTTGAAATTCTGCATAAGCACGGTGCGGATTTAAGTGTCGAGGGAAGGAAGGAACGTACCCTCAAAAGTATTGTAAGCAAACTAAAAAACACCGAATTAGGTGAATGGCTGAATAGCCTGAACTAAACCAATTAACTTCAAGTAATCAGATAAGGAAATCAGATTATGCCTCCAGTTTTAGAAAAACCGACCTATGAAGAGCGTTACAAACAAGAGCTTTGGGCGATAGAGCACTTTAAACAAAAAGCTGAATTTGCATCAGAGACCTTGCCATTGGCTTTTGCTGTTGGTGAGAAATACAAAGCAGCTAGAAATTTAGTGGAAGACTACTTGGGTGGAATGGGTAAAAGGGCGGCTGATGTGCCTAGTTGGTTAAAGGAAGCATATGAAAAGGTAGGAGATGTTAAAAATATCCTAGACAAAGTACAGGCTCACAAAGGACTGGATGAGTTAAATATAGAAGCCCTGAATAATGCGGCACAAATTTTTAACGGGATTGCAGATCAAATAATAGGAGGTATGCCGAGTAAAGCAAAGTATGAGGCCAGTATGGTTGCTTTAAGTGAGCAGGAGTGGTCGGACTACTATCAAGGGCAGGCCTTTGCGCACATACATGCTCTGGATGATATGTTGCAGCAGGCGCGCCAAACGCAAGTGCATTATCAAATTACAACAGAAGCCTTGGAAAACCACGCTAAGATTTATATTGAGAGTGAAGGTGCTGTTGAAGCTGTCGGATATCAAAAATATGCTGTTGTAGCAGAGTATGCCGCTCAAGATGATCATGTGGCTAACCGAATCACGATAATTGAGGATGAATTAGATAATGCTCTAGATGCGGTTTTGAAATGGAAAGAAGACGGAAACTTTCAGGACTATCCTTCTCGTCCAGATTCTTCAGACTGGGCAGAGCTTGAGTTTATTTTGAGCAAATACCCTCCCTTAGCCGAACCACATTTTCAAGAAACGCAAGATATCAAAAATGATTACCCTCTAATCTTCTTGAATGAAGACGCCGCATCTCAAGCCTTAGGCTCGGCAATTGGCGATCAATTGAATATTTTTGAGCTGTTAATGGAAGGGCGGACCAGTGGACGCTTGAGTGACTTTTTATTAGAACAGATAGGAGGGAAAGACGGCTTTCAGCAGATGCTATCGCCATACTTTCAAGAGATTTTCACCCGCTCAGGTTTTGACTTTGAGCAACTATTAAAAGCGGCTATCACAACGCGTTTCGGCTTTTCTCTCTCTGTACTGGAAGAAGCTTACGCTACCTTTAACAATTTGCAGGGAGCCTTTACTGAGTGGTGGGATGAATTGACCGTAGTTGAAACAACCGGGGGAACGGGGAACTTTGGTTACTCAATTCTGGGTGGAGGAGAGGGGGATACTATTGTCGGTAATGCTGATGCTAATACGATTTACGGCCTCGGTGGCTCCGACACCCTTTCCGGCAATGCGGGTAGTGACAATTTAGAAGGCAATACCGGCAACGACACTCTTCACGGCGGTTCCGAAACCGACTACCTCTACGGCGGTAAAGGTAACGATCACCTCCACGGTGATGCAGGTAATGATTTCCTCTACGGCGATGAGGGTGACGATACTTACTACTACGTCAACGGTGATGGCCATGATCAAATTTATGATGTCGTGGGCAATGACAAACTCAATATCAATGGCCAACTGATTAGCTCTATCACCGCATCGGATGAAAGCGAGACAAGCTTCAAAGACGATTTTGGGAATACCTATCACCTGGATGACATGGGAGCCATGATTATCACCATTACCAATGGTGGCCAAACCGGCACCATTAGGCTGGATCAGTTCAATGAAGAGACCAACAACTTTGGACTGGGGGTTGATGGCTATGTCGCACCAGCACCTATAGTGCCAACCGAAGATACGATAGAAATAAACGACAATGATATCAGAAGTCTCGGGCCTGACTATGCTGGTCAAAATGGGGGCATACCGAATACTTATGATTACCGAGAATCGAGTGGGGAAGCCTGGTTAAACCAGACTTCTATTTTGTTAGATGGTGAAGGTTATTTTGCCTCTGTGACGAATTCTCTTGATGGTTTTTATGGCGGCTTTGAAGGGGGGGATAAAGCGGACGTACTAAATGGCTCGGCGCTAGCGAATGAACTGTGGGGTGGTGCAGGTAGCGATACCATTTATGGTCACGAAGGCAATGACTTACTTCAAGGCGGAGCGGGTAAAGATTATTTGTATGGTGGTGAGGGGCAAGACAACATTTGGGGAAGTAGTAGGGTACACGATGATCTATTGGAAACGCCTGAACGTTATTATGAAACGGGCATAACAGATACCAATTATATTGAGGGTAACGCGGGAGACGACTTTATCTCCGGTGGAGAATTTGTCGATGAAATTCATGGTGGCACAGAAGGTGATTATATCCATGGTGGTGACGGCTTCGACAACATTTTTGGCGATGAGGGTAATGATGTTATTTTTGGTGACTCGGTTCATCGACGTGATTGGATAGAAGGGTTTGATCAGTTCGACTCATCCACCTGGGTACGTGAATACAAAATTGACTTTTCCAGCCTAAGTTCTGCCATTGGCAATGATGACATTATCTCGGGTGGTGAAGGCCATGACATTATCATGGGCGAACAAGGTAATGACACGGTATTTGGTGGTGCCGGGGATGACAGTATTTGGGGAGACCGCTCAGCATCGATAGAAGAGTATAACGCGGGTGAGACAGTCGGCGACCTTGAAGGTCTGGCTTATGATACAAGCAGCTCATTTTTGGCTGAAACTGAACACGGCAACGATACGCTATTTGGTGGTGCGGGCCGAGATGATATTTATGGTAATGCCGGTGATGATTTTATTGACGGTGGCACAGGTAATGACACCTTAGTCGGTGGCACGGGCAACGACACGCTGATGGGTGGAAGTGGTATCGACGAGATTAGCGGCGGCACGGGCAACGATACCCTTGTTGGTGGCTTGGGCAACGATTCCATGACGGGCGGTGTAGGTGATGACACCTACATTCTCAACCTCGGCGATGGCCATGATACGCTTCAGGATGAAGCGGGTATTACGACGGTTACTTTAAACGGTATTTCAAAAGATAACGTACAGTTTTATCGGGACGACGCGACAGGCCAAGTGGGTATTATCTACAAAGCCAATGGTGATGAATGGCGTGCTGCCAATACGCTCTGGATGGATAACGATACCTTCTCAAGAGTGGCAACAGTTGGAATGACCAGTACAACTGAAGACTCAGTTGATGATGAAGTCGGCACGCACTTAAAGCAAGAGGTGTCAGCGAATGCGATTACGGGGCCAGTCACACTGCTTGATAATGATGGCCAGCCCTTATTTACGCTTAAAAGCGGCGAGAGCCTATTAATGGGCTTAGACGGTTATAACAATGAGTTAGTGGGCAATGCTGATAATAACTATCTTTATGTCAGCGAAGGCTCGAACATTTTAGATGGAGGACTAGGAGAAGACACCTTGGATGGCGGCACGGGCTCCGATTCGCTTTCGGGTGGAGAAGGCGCTGACACGCTTTATGGTGGTGGAGGTTTTGATTCACTCTCCGGTGGCGAGGGCGCGGATTTTCTTTATGGTGGTTTAGGTAACGATACCTTGAGTGGCGGTGCCGGTGCGGGTGATTTACTGAGTGGCGGAGCAGGAAGCGACACGTATTTGTATCAGCTAGAAGATGAAAGTATCTCCATTCAGAATGCCGATAATTCAGAAGGCAGGCATGACGTATTGCAGTTTGGAGAAGGTGTAGAGCCTGAAGATGTTGTTGTGAAACGCGTGAACTTGGATCTGGTCTTCGATATTTCATCAACTGGCGGCCAGGTCACCATTGAGAATTATTATGCAGATGATGGTACCAATCATCGACTCGATAGTATCGAATTTGAAGATGGCACGGTTTGGAGCCAGGAAAATTTTGCTGCCCTGGATCTGTATGGAAATAGCGGAAGTAATAATTTAACAGGTACCGATGAGCAGGATAATATTTTCGGGATGGCTGGCAATGACAAAATATGGGGTTATGGTGCAGATGACGTCTTAAATGGCGGAGCAGGCAGCGACCAAATTTTTGGTCATGACGGTAATGATATTTTAGTGGCAGGAGAGTCTGGTTCAGATACTTATCGTCTAGGGGATGGTTATGATCAATTGGATGGCGGTAATGGCAGTGATGTTTATCTATTCTCTGCCAATGAAGGCGGTAATGTCATCGCCAATTTGGACAATAGCCTGAATAGACAGGATGTAATTCGTTTCGATGCGAGCGTTGCATTTGATAGCCTTGATATATCCAGAAGGACTGCTCAGAGTGAGCGGTACAATCTTTATCTTCATGCTGGCGGAACTCAGGTAATCATAGAGAACTATTTCCTGAATGATGGAAATAACAACGCAATTGACGCTATCGAATTTGAAGACGGCAATGTGACCCTTTCCCAAGATGATATAAACGCCATATTAATGCAAGGAACAGGGGAACAAGACAGTTTGCACGGTACGAATCAGGATGATGACATCTCTGCACTCGCTGGGTGGGATAGTGTTTATGGCTATGAGGGTAACGATCAAATTTTGGGTGGAGAGGGTAATGATCAAATCTTTGGCGGTGCTGGTAACGATACTTTATATGGTGATGCTGGCAACGATATGCTTTCTGGCGGTGAGGGTGTCGACACTTTATATGGTGGAGAGGGTTACGATAGTCTGTCGGGTGGTGCTGGAAATGACAAACTATATGCTGGCGTCGGTGATGATAATTTGTATGGTCGCGAAGGTGATGACCTTTTAGAAGGAGGAAGTGGTGAGAATACTTATCGATTCTATGCTGATGATAGGGGTACCGATACCCTTGTAATTGACCCATCAGCGAGTGATATATTGCGATTTGAGGGGCAAGACTATCAGGAATTTACAGCAAGAGAGGAAGGTGAAAACCTGATTATTGAAAGAAAAGACGAGTTGCAAACGGTTATTGTGACAAGTTGGCAGGCCTCAGATTTCGAGTTGACGATAGGGAATGTGAATATAAGCAAGAACAATATATTAGGTCTGCTAAGCGACAATCATGGGCCGGCAGTTGATCAAGGGGTTTCTGATGAAAATACCTTAGAAGATATCGCTTTCAGTTTGAGTATACCTATTGATGCATTTTCAGATCTTGATAGCGATACGCTGACATACTCTGCAAAAGAATATGGGCAGAACACGCTTCCAGCATGGCTTTCATTTGATGGCACAAGCTTTTCAGGTACGCCAAGTAACGATTTTGTGGGGGCGGTGCAAATACAAGTAACGGCGAGTGATGGTAAAGCGTCTGTATCAACGGTATTTAATCTATCAGTAGACAATACCAATGATCGCCCGGAAGTCTCTCTTGCACTAGCGGATCAAAGTGCCAATGAAGGCACTGCCTTAAGCTTCGGTATTCCAGATGGTAGCTTCACCGATGTAGATGCAGATGATAGCTTAAGTTATATGGCAACTCTTTCAGATGGTTCTGCTTTGCCTGCATGGTTAAGTTTTGATGCCGAGACTCAAACTTTTAATGGCACACCAGCTGCGGCAGACATTGGCACAATGAGTATTGAAGTAAGGGCCAGTGATTTATCGGGAGTGTCTGTAAGCGATGTATTCGATGTCACTATCAGTAATAACTTGAACCATGCTCCTATCACACAAGACGACTTTGCCGTTACCGACGAAGACGCTTCAGTCACTATTGATGTACTTGCAAATGATACAGACACTGATGGTGATACCTTAAGCGTTGACACTGCCTCCGCAGCGAATGGTTCAGTCATAATTAATCCTGATGGTACTTTACGCTACACACCTGATTCAGGTTTCAGTGGTAGTGACAGTATTTCTTATTCTATTAGTGATAGTCAGGGCGGCACAGCGACCTCAAGGGTCACGGTTACTGTGAATGCGGGTGACTCAGATAATGCGATTATTGATTTTAGTGGCAATGATACCCTGAATGGGAGTAATGAGAATGATGTACTCGTGACAGGTGACGGCGATGATGTATTGTCAGGATTGAGTGGCCATGATTATTTAGTGGGAGGAGCCGGAAGTGATACCTATGTAGTGGGTGCTAACAGTGGTCATGATATTGTGGTCGATACTGAGGGAAGCAATAGTATTTATTTCACCGACGGTATTGGTTTTAACGATGTCGCAAGTGGTTTAGTCAAAGCAGGTGATGACCTGGTGTTGACTGTAGGAGCAGGAGGGGATCAAGTTCGTATCGTGAATTTCTTTAGTTTGGCTCATACAGCTGAAAAGCTTGAGTTTGAAAGCGGGGGTGAAATTAGTGCCGCTCAATTGTTCGCTGCGTTTGGTTTAACAGCGCCAATAGCAACAGCATTAACGGGAGAGCTGATTTTGGGTGATGGTGGGATAAATGAGCTTGTAGGGGCTGCTACCCACGACGTACTGCTCTCTGGTGATGATAATGACACCTTGTCGGGCTTAGCAGGTAATGATCAATTGATTGGTGGCAATGGTAACGATATATATATTGTCGGTGCTAACGGCGGCCAAGATACAGTGATCGATACGACAGGTTCTAATACTATTCGCTTTACGGAAGAGGTTACGTTTAATGATGTGGCGAGTGGTTTGACTAAGTCAGGTGATGATTTAGTGCTTAATGTCGGTGTAGGAGGAGATCAGGTTCGTATTGTGAATTTCTTCAGCCTAGCGAATACCATTGATAAGTTTGAGTTTGAAAGCGGAGGTGAAATAAGCGCAAATCAACTATTTGATGTATTTAGTGTATTAGCACCTACTGCGACGGCAGAAACAATTGATGTTTTAAGTGGTGTCGTGGGTGGTGATGGTAAAGGCGGGCTGTCGAGCAGTGCAGCGAACTTAAATATTGAAGCTGTAGTGGATGAGCCTATTACGCTAGTCGGCACTAAAAAAGCAGATATTTTGCTAGGTGGTAGCAGTGATGATTCTTTATCAGGGAAAGGCGGTGCTGATGAATTGTTCGGCTACCAAGGAAATGATTTTCTTCACGGTGGTGGTGGAGCAGATAAACTATATGGCGGTTCCGGTGCAGATACACTGAAAGGCGCTAATGGTGCAGACCAACTATATGGTGGTAGTGGCAATGATCTCTTGGTCGGTGGTAAAGGCAATGATACCTATCATTACCAAGCAGGTGATGGTTACGATAAAATTAATAATGCGTCTAACAATTATGCTACTGAATCAGATACGCTTAGTTTTGACAGTGTTGATGATGTCGACGACCTTTGGTTTACGAAAAAAAATAATCATCTGGATATATATATCTTAGGAAGCAGTGATCACATTCGGGTTAACAACTGGTATAAGGCTGATAAATTTCAGCTGGACTCTGTCGAGGCCGGAGGACAAACAATTGATGCAGTGAGTATCGAGCAGCTCGTTAATGCGATGGCGGTATTTGGTGCGCCGTCAGGAGGATCGATAGATTTGACTTCAGATGAGCAGCAGCAAGTGAATACCGCTATAGCGGCCGCCTGGTAGTTAGTTTTATAAAACGGGCTGTATTTGTAAGTTTAATTTAGAAACTGAAAAACCCGCATCATGTGATGCGGGTTTTTTATTTACTCAGGCTTCCAGTTTGTTAGTTGGGTAAATTGCTCAAGTGATAAGTTCTCTGGGCGTAAGCTCACATCGATACCTAAGTCTTCTAAGGCTTCTGGCTCAACCGCACCTGCGAGTGCATTACGCAGTGTTTTACGGCGTTTGGTGAAGGCGGTTCGGACGACATGCTGTAAGCGTGTGATCGATTCAACCGGGTAAGGGAGTGTTTCATGCGGTACCAGACGTACGATCGCCGACTCCACTTTAGGTGCCGGGTCAAACGACTCAGGGCCAACAATAAACAGTGGCTGAACCTTACAATAATACTGCGTCATGATGCCCAAGCGCCCATAAGATGAGGTGCTTGGCACCGAGGCCATTCTTTCGACCACTTCTTTTTGTAGCATAAAGTGCATGTCTTTGAGCTTGGTAATGCTTTCGAGCAGGTGAAAGATTAAAGGCGTGGAGATGTTATACGGCAGGTTGCCGACGATTCTGAGTTTGCTCTCATCATCCGCGAGCTGATCAAAGTCAAACTTTAGGGCGTCAGATTCATGAATAATGAAGTCAGGATAGTTGAAGAACTTGGTGCGTAGAATTGGAATTAGGTCTCGATCAAGTTCCACAACCTGTAGTTTGCCTTCTGAAGCGACGAGTAGTGGCTCGGTCAAGGCACCTAGTCCGGGGCCAATTTCAACCATTCTATCGCCGGGCCTTGGGTTGATTGCAGAAATAATACTATCGATGACAGCTTCATCATGCAGAAAGTTTTGTCCAAAACGTTTTCGGGCTTGATGGCCTGCTCTCTTGGTATGTTTAGCCATAATTAATGCGCCTGAGTAATGTTTGAATGAGAAGTTGAGCTTGAACCTGAATTTGTTCTTAGAACGCTTGCCGAATGCGAGGCTTGCGCCATTTGTTCAGCGACTTGTATGGCTGTTTTCAGACTACCGATATCAGCGGTGCCACTGCCCGCCAGATCTAATGCGGTGCCGTGATCAACCGAGGTTCTGATCATCGGTAAACCTAGGGTGATATTGACTGATTCACCGAAACCGTCGAACTTTAAAACGGGTAATCCCTGGTCATGGTACATCGCGAGTACCGCATCGGCGTCTTCTAAATATTTCTTATTGAATAAGGTGTCAGCAGGCAAGGGGCCGATCAATTCGGCTTGTTGGCTTTTTAAACTGTCCAAAACCGGCTGAATCACATCGATCTCTTCGTGTCCCATGTGGCCATCTTCCCCTGCGTGAGGGTTTAGGCCTGCGACCAGAATTCTCGGCTTCTGGATACCAAATTTTTGCTGTAAATCTGCTATAAGTATTTTACTCACCTCAGCCAAACTTTCGAAGTTTATATTCTTTGGTACCTCGGCCAGTGGCAAGTGAGTGGTCGCCAGTGCGACACGCATGCGTGGGCTAGCAAGCATCATCACCACTTTGTCGACTTTACAGCGTAACTGAAGGTGTTCGGTGTGGCCGCTGAAGGGAATGCCTGCGTCGTTAATGACGCCCTTATGTAGCGGCCCGGTGACCATGGCCGAAAACCGGCCATCGAGACAGCCATCAATGGCGCGATTCAAGCACGCTAATACGTAGTGTGCATTGGCCGGGTTAAGTTGCCCGGTTTGGCAATCTACCTGTAAAGGCGTGTGCTGAATAACCATCGTACCGGCGGACGTGTCTGAAAAATCATCGCCATGCCATTCGATAATCTCTAGCGGGCGGCCAATTTCCTGAGCCCGTTGCGCCATCAGGTGTTTATCAGCCATAAATATCATCGGCTGAAGTTGTTCAGTTTGTACTAGTTCAATCGCCAGTTCAGGGCCAATGCCCGCAGGTTCACCTGGCGTAATGACTATAGGTTTTATGGACTTGGGTTGAATAGACACAGCTTTAAGCTTCTGCATCGTTTTGGGCTTCGCCTTTGATTTCAATAAAAGCTTCACCCTTGATTTCAAGCAGCCAATTCGCCAATTCATCTTCAAACTTACGGCGATGAATCACTTGCTGAGCCTGATTGGCTTGAATCATATTGCCCATATCTTTTGTTCGACGCTCAGTTACTTGAAGAATATGCCAGCCGAATTGAGAACGGAAAGGTTGGCTGGTTTCACCGACTTTAGTGGCTTCCATGGTTTGTTCAAATGCGGGAACCATCTGGCCAGGGCCCACCCAGTCAAGAGCACCGCCATCTATGGCTGAAACCGGGTCATCTGAGTTTGACTTTGCAATAGACGTAAAGTCGTCACCGCCAAGTATGCGCTCGTGTAATTTGTAAATGATTTCTTTGGCTTCGTCTTCTGTTCTGATTTCATTCGGCGAGATAAGTATGTGACGCACCATGGCTTGTTCAATCATTTGCTGCTGGCCGCCGCGTTTATCGAGCACAGTCACAATATGAAAGCCGCTACTGGTTTTCACCAGCTTAGAGGGCTCATTAATGGCCAATGCGGGAATGATGTCTTCTGCGATAGTCGGCAGCTCGCTTTCTTTACGCCAACCGATTACACCACCATTCAGGGCTTGACGGCCATCAGATTTGGCAATGGCAACTTTCTGAAAGTCTTCACCTGCTTTTAATGTCTTGAGTATGTCATTGGCTTTTTGTTTTGCGGCTGCTTTTTGTGCTTGATTAGCTGATTCTGGTAAGGCAATGAGAATATGGCCAATATTGTACTCTGTACCGCTGTTTGCGCGCCCTTCTTTAGAGGCTAGGAAGTTTGATATTTCCTGCTCCGTTACTCGTACGCGCCGATCGACCTCACGTTTTTGTACACGGGTAACCAGCATCTCGCGACGAATTTGTTCTTTTGCACTGGCATAGGTATCACCTTCTAGTTCGAGTTGGGCTTCAAACTGTGCCAGAGTCATATTATTGGATTGAGCAATATTCTGAATAGTAGTATTCAGTTGTGAGTCGCCAATACGAATGCCTGCACGATCGGCTAATTGTAATTGGATACTTTCAAGAATGAGTTGATCAAGAATACGGCTGCGCATAATGTCCCTGGGCGGTAGCTGAGCCCCTTGACGTTTAAGGCGAGACGAAATGGAAGTCATACGCAGGTTTAATTCAGACAGCATCACGATGTCATCATCAACAATCGCAATCACTTTATCCAAGAGGACTGAGTTATTCGTTGAGGGTATTTTCTTGACCGTTTTGGTCTCTATTTCTTCAGCGTGTGCGATTGAGGCAAGTGAAGATAAAAGCACGATGATTGAAAGATAAAGGCCGCTTATGCTTGATTTTTGACTTAGGCAAAAACGCTGCTTAACGCTAGCGTTTTTGACGCTGTCTTTCTTAAAACTGCCATTCTTACGACTATCTTTCCTACGACCATGATTATTAAAACTACAGTACTTAAAGCTCTTGAATAAATTCATCTGATACCTAATCTAATTAAATAGCGCTTCTCGCGCTTCGTAACCTGGGATATGTTCATCCATTCTGCGGGTACTTTGACCAAAGCCACCAACGCCTTTTAATTGAAAGCGAAACAGGATGCCGTTTAAAATTTCACTGTCATCACTTAAGTATGATTGTGTGAGTAATTGAATGCGCCAGCAGCAGCTGCCGTATTCTACCCCAGCAAGCGTGCCAATCGTACGATTGTTATCTAAATCGTAACGCCAGCGAGCAATTAAACTTAACTGCTCATGAATTGGCGTGATAAGCGAGGTATCTGCTTGTTCTAGTTCATCACGGATATAACGATGACTAAGATTTAATACATGTTTGTAGTCTTTGCTATGAAAGGTAAGACGGCTATTGCCTTCCTGAGTTTGTCGCTCGCGCGCATCCCATAGGCCAGTCATGGCTAGTTCCAAGTTATTGTATGGACGAAGCAGCAACTCTGAAGCAAGCAATGAGTCACTTCGGTCTGATTGCCCAATACCGTTTATACTGACGCTTCGGTCGTCGTAGTGATAAATTTGTCCGAGGCTGAATATGGCTTTGTCTTGGCCGTCACCCAGGTCTGTCCAGCGGCTCGTTATACCAAATGTCAGACGGTTGTTATCACCGACGCGATCGCCGCCACTAAAGCGTTGAGCATTAAATAAGCGCTGATAATGGAAGCTTGGCAAAGTGCTGTCAAAGTTAGGTAAATCATCCTGTTCAACCGCTTTGGAATAAACATAATATAAACGTGGTTCAAGGCTATGGCGGATATTCCTCAGGCCGAAATAAGGCTTGTCGCTAAAGACTGACTTGCGATCAAAATATAAACCGGAGTCCAGCTCATAGATGGGTACCGTGCGAGAGATATGATTTTCAACCGGCGTGTAATCCTGCAGGAAATAGTCAGTATGGTCGACCGTGACAGAGGGTTTCAGGTAACCCCAGCTTTTATTTAGAGGGAGAGAAAGCTTGGGTTGGTGGCGGACTCTGGAGCCAAAGGTTCGCTCATCGCCGACCAAGTCTTCTCTGTCGCGGTAAAAATAAACATATTGGCTGTTCCAGTCCAGGTGAAAAGTATTAAACATGCGGCCAAATTCAAGGTTTACTTCAGGAAGACGTTGGTAAGCTTCTTCGCTGGGTAGAACCGCGTCATCGATACTTTTGTATTGCTGCAATAAAACACTTAAGCGCCACTCATCTTGAGAAAAATAAAATGCAGCGCGTCTATCAAGATAGTCCTGACGGTCAATATTCAAACCTTGATTAAGGTCATCGAGGTAGTCGTTATCGCTGACTTCACTATATTGCAGCTCACCGTGCCAGCCACCTGCAAAAGCTTGGATCTCTTGTTCAAAATTCAAACCCCAGCGGCTATCTGAATTGGTGTAGCCAAGCTCACTTTGTTCGTCGTTAAAATGTTTGTCTTCATCAATAAAACCAAATTGAAGCACGGTGTCAGTGAGACTGCTTCTATGGCGAAGCTCAAGGTCATTATGTGCGCCTCGTCCATGAATATAGCTGGGTGTGAGTGTGGCGTCGTAATTAGGCGCGAGGTTGAAGTAATAAGGGGTTGAAAGGAAAACGCCTCGTTGGGTGTTTGAGCTACCAATCGTAGGGTAAAGAAAGCCCGACTTTCGGCGCTCATCTATCGGGAAGGTAAACCAGGGCATGTATAAAACAGGTACATCTCCGATTAAAAAACGGGTGTTATTGGCGTAACCAAAACCTTGTTCTCGGTCGAGTGTTATTTTTTCAGAGGCGAAGGCCCAGTCTCTATTGTCAGGTGGGCAGCTGGAAAACAGGCCGTCATGAATAATAAGCGTATCTTTATCAGGATGACTTATTTCAAGCGCTTCACCATTTATATTAGTGCGGGGATTAGAGAACTTAGCATTGCTGACGGAAACCTCTTCACTCAGCATATTCATCCGGGCCTGATCGCCGCTCAGAATTAAGTCAGGGCTGCTTAGCTCAATATTGCCTGAGAGCTTAGCTTCCTGAGTGCTTTGATTAATGACGGCTGAATTACTTTTGGCGTGGTATCGCCCTTGCCTCATTTCCACATCACCATTAAGTTCTAGTTTATTGTCAGGCTGATAGTTGACCTTTTGGGCGTGAATGGTGACGCCTTCCTCTATGGGCTGTGCATCAGATAGCTCTGCCAATATTGTGGGCGTGTTATCGGCAGTAAAACAGTGAGCGGGTTTGGTGGATGATTTTTCTTCATTCAGCGTCGTCTCGGTCAAGGTTTCGGCCCGAACTGTGGCGCTTACTAAAAAAGCTATGGCACTCACTAAAAACGAGGCGAGAATAAACAAGCTGGGAATGTTAGGCATTAATGTTAATCTCATGCTATTTGAAGTATTGCTCCGCCTTAAGTTTTACTGTTTAGGTCCTGCTAGCGCGGGTCTTGATTTCCATCGGCGATTTCTAGCCCAGATGATAGGCGCTTCCTAGTCTAGATGATAGACGCTTCCTAGCCCAGATGATAAACGGTGGACTGTTTTATGTCATTTAACTTTTTGCCGAATGCCTGTTTTTTGATTAGGATAGCGTAGATGTAACATCAAGGTATTAAACAAACAGCATTTAAGGCATCGCATTTTATGGATCAACGCAAAGAAGAGCTCGGTATCTGGGTAGCCGGGGTATTAAATTTATCAGAGGTGAGCTTGAGTGTGGTCTCTGGCGATGCGAGTTTTCGGCGCTATTTCAGGCTAACCTTACCGTCTTTAGACAGTTCAGA
>Ga0105348_1000704_pt1 | contig 24396 bp, 19 predicted proteins | sample EN8Hudsemesocosm_2_FD_83504 | JGI IMG/M metagenome (GOLD analysis project Ga0105348, IMG submission 83504) | Methane-oxidizing microbial communities from mesocosms in the Hudson Canyon - EN8C Hudson Canyon | ecosystem: Environmental > Aquatic > Marine > Cold seeps | place: Hudson Canyon... | reverse complement strand
TTTTCTCGGGAAAATACTTGTTTCCAGCCTAAATCTATCGTGTGCCGTGCTTTGCATATGAACAAGCCTCCCGCAATTTTTAAATCAATACGTCCATCGGAATACGTCCAATGAGGGAAAAACTGACACAAGTATTGTTGTGAAACCAAAGCATAAACTTGTTGTTCAACACGGCTCAAGCGCTCCGCGCGCACTTTATTTTCAGTAGGAATAATCCCGTGATGCGCACCTGTTTTTGCATCATTCCAGGCTTTGCTTTTAATGCTCGTATTCGCTTTTGAACACAATTCACTCAACTCGGTATTTTGTGAAATTGCCGCAATAACATTAGTAGCCTGTTTAAAGTGTGCCGCAGGTAAATAACGGTTGTCAGAGCGCGGGTAGGTAATTAACTTATGTGTTTCATATAAAGACTGGCAAACATCCAGTACTTGCTTGGCGCTTAGGCCATAACGTTTGGCGGCTTCAATTTGCAGGATAGACAAACTATAGGGCAAGGGAGGCGCTTGTTTTTTTTCTTTATTTTCAACCGCTTGAACCCGTGCTTCTTGCCCTTTAATTCGAGTCACAACATTCTCAGCAAGGGCTTTATTTAAAATCCGCCCCTCCTCGTCTTGATACGCTGAACATGCATCGCTGGGCTGCCATTTTGCAGTAAATGCAGCTTTGTCTGGCACAACAATGTGCGCAAGCACTTCATAAAATGGTTTAGACACAAAGTCATCAATCTCCTGATCTCTACGCACCACCAAACCTAATAATGGCGTTTGCACCCGGCCAATCGACACAACACCTTTAAAAGCAACTTTTTGGGCCTGCAAGGTATAAGTACGCGTTAAATTAATGCCATATAACCAATCAGCTCTTGAACGTGCTAAGGCAGAAATTGATAAGGCCGCAAACTCATGGTTGGGTTTAAGGTTAAGCAATGATTGTTTAACAGCAGGAAGATTTAAATCATTAATCAGGCAGCGTTGAAGGTTTGTTTTAACTGAAGCGGATACACCAACATGATTAATCACTTCATCAACAAGTAACTGCCCTTCCCGGTCAGGATCACCACAGTGGATGATCTGGCCCGCTTGTTTGATGAGTTTTTTAAGAATTGAAAATTGTTTCCGGGTTTTGCTTTTTGCCAGCAACTTCCAGCCACTGGCATGCTGGTCAGGCAAAATGGGAAGGTGTTGTAATTGCCATTTTTTAAACTGTTTGTCGTAGGCTTCAGGTTCAGCCTGCTCTAGTAAATGGCCTATGCACCAGCTCACCACGTCGCCCTCACCAACCCAAATACAACCCTCGGCTTTACGGTGAGGTTTAGGTAAGGCTGCAGCAATCGCACGGCCCAAACTAGGTTTTTCAGCTAGGTAAAGTTTCATGCGAACAAATATACTGTATATCTAAACAGCTCTCAATAAGTATTTAGCTTAATCCGTGTTTTAAGACTTATGGATAAATTACTTCTACTCCAAACTGAAGACTTGGCGCGCGCACCTTTTTAGCATCAACGACTAACAAGCGCCCACCAAGGTTGACCGGGTGGGTCTCCTCTTTCAGAACAAAACTGGCATTACTATCTTGCCCATTGAAAAGTGTTGGCGTGAAAACAATACCCGATTCAGATTCAACTTCGGGCTCAGAAACATTAACCCGTACTGCCAAGTCTTTGATCCCGGAAATATGAAGCACAGGTTTCTCAACCCGTGAAGCATTACATGCATTGCCTAGCAGCTCTCCAGTCTCGGCCACCAAATTACATTGTTTACCATTACTGATATTCAGGCTACCAAATTCAAGCGCTTTATCTTGTGTCACATTTGCTGGACTAACCAGCTTTAACTTTACCTTGGCTGTAAAGCTTGCACTCCAGCAAGCAGAACTCGTCAACAGCACGGTAAGCAATAAGGTACTTCTTATTCTTATACTTCGCATAGCGCTTATCCCTAGATGATCGCAAGTCATCAACAAGTATAAGTGTGATTATGAATTCTACAACCGATGTGACAAAAGTTTACATTATAGGTTCCAGACCTATCGAATCCAGATAAACAACGCCTTCGCCGCCTTTCGCATGAATAGGCACTGGAGATGACATGCTTAAGTGATAACGCTTTAAATATGCGGGCGCTACTTTTAACTGATACTTACCCGGAATAACTTTTTCAATAATGAAAATACCATCAAATTCTGTTGAAGACTCGGCAACCAGCTCGCCTTCAATATTAAATAACTGAACAGGAATACCACTTCGAATACTTGAGCGCCCTTGTCGAATAATTTTGACCTCACCTTCAATTTCCAAGGTTTCCTGTACGGCAAACTCTAAATAATTAAAAGCACCTGCGTGCGTAAACACATAGCGGCTTGCCCTAGGTGTACGCAAGAAAGGGTCACCCAATGTGCTGTCATCAATTTCAATTAATTGCATCTCTTTTGGAGGAATACCTTGCAAGACAGCAACGCCTTCAGCGTTCGTCGGTTGTTTACGCCAAGCAGCCCGCCCTTTAAATACCACCCCTTCTACAGGAGGCTCCCCCTCATTAAACTCGCCGTTATTATTGCGATCCAAATAGACTTTAGCCCTTGCCGTCCCACTGGAAGAAATTGAATCCTTACTCACCAAGAACTGCTTTTGATGTTGGTCATAACCAAAAGCCGTATTAAGGCTTAAACCAATTGACTGACTACCATTGTTGGTAAAACCCGCATTAAGTGATAAAGCAAGTGTATCAAAATTCCATGTAAACGAATTATTTACACTCAGTTCATCCTCATCTGAAAACGCATAATTTAGTTGTGTCTGATATATAAACCGAGCATTCTGTTTCCAACTTGCACTCGACCCAAAGCTTTTAATCCTGCTTGTTGGCACTAAGGCATAGTCTAGGTCTGCTTTTAAACGCCAGCGAGCAATACGTTTATTGACACTCAAGTTTGCATCTAACACATTATCACTGAGGTCATCACTACAGTCACCACCACAGTCAGAACTGGAAGTCGAATACCGTAGGTCATGCGCGATATTCGCTGATAAAAGATTAAAGCTTAGTCGGTTAATATAAGAAGTTTGACGTTTCAAACTCCCCCTAAACTCAGTATCTTTAATTTCAAAATCATAAGTCATTGGGGTGCTAAACAGGCCACGCGTAAGGCCATTTACCCCTATCTTTATATCTGCTTTTTTTAACTTACCAGGATTTTTGTCACTCTCCAAACCGTTAAATTTCAACACATCAAGGTTAAAATTTAAGCCGCCCATTTTCGTTTTTACTAATGCCGCATAAGCATTACCACTATTAGCATCTTTTACCCATTTCAAGTGGATAAATGCCCCCGACAAAGAACTAAACGCATCAAAAGAAGAATAAAGATGCGCATCTGGACTGCCCTTAGGGCTTAATTTTATCAAACTGGTTTGCAAGGTAAGGTAGTCATTAAAGCCATAGCGAATCTCCCCCGAATAAAAATTAGAGTTTGGTTCAGAACTTGAATTGTCTTCAAGTGAAACTAATCGTGTATTATTTTCAAGGGTATAGATTTGATAACCCCATTCACCTTGCTTAATCATTCCCGGCCCAATATTAATATGTTCTTTGCGGCTTCTGAACTGACCTTGAGGCCCATAAATACGAATATCAAAAACGTTCAGGCCAACAAAGGTCGCAATACTTGGAAAGACATAACGGCCATCACGCCCAGAATCAGTAAACGCAACCAAAGAACCATTTCGATAAAGCTCAACCTCCCAACCGGGTGGCGCATCCCCTTCTAAGGTGACCTCATCCACTTTATCTAAACTCACACTTGTTTCGCGGCCTAAACTTAAACCGCGGCCTTTTATTGCACCAAACAATAAACTATCAGAATTTGTTGAAATGTCGCCTACTTCATATTCTTTCAACCCTAAACCCATATCCGCGTCAGGGCCGGAAGCACTACGAGAAAATGTTAATCGCAAATCTTCGGCACCATCGGCAAAAATATAACTTGAGCGCATTGAATGCTTAAGCAAGTCCATACGCCCCTGAAGTACACCACTAGTAAATTGTTTAAAGTGCCCTCGGTTGTTCTGAAGGTCATCACTAAACTCTAAATCGAATAAGGGGTTTCCAAGCATCTGATATTGATTGGTATGGTAATTTTTTACCTGCGAAGTAGATTGTTCTTTAGACAGGCTTTCACGCTTTTTAAGGCGTTTTTGATAAACCACGATCGGTAATTCAAGCTCAGATGAAATTAGGAGTTTTAATTGAGAAACATTTAAATTAAGGTGAAGTTCAAACCATTGTTCTAACAAACGGTAGTCAAAATACAGGTCAAAATCATCGACTGCATAATAAAGGTCTTTAGGCCAAGCTTGTTTCTCGCCACGAATAAAAAGCGTTTTAGACGTAATATCAATAGAGAAGGTATTCTTCTCATTGACAAACCAACCATCTACGGTGCCTACAGCAACATCTATATTTAAAGGAAAATCGAGGGTATCGACCAAGCCTTGCAAAGGGACCAAGGTCGACTCAGGGGCTTGAAAAATAAACAGGGTTTCGGATAGGTCGAGGTTTTCAAGGCCCACCTCGACCACAAGCAAGTCATCTTCATTCAACTCAACAAGTTGAAGCGCTTGGGTGGGGCGGCACACAAAAGCCAGTGCCAGAAGTGCCCCTAATAATATGACAATCCTGCTATGGCGTGTATCACTCACAACCTGGCCTTTATACTTTTAGTTTACAACAGTAAAAACTTGCTCAACTAAATTATTACCACCGTACCGGCCTTTTTCATCAAAGCGCAACAAGAGTTTTTTGCCGGGCACTAGAATAGAAGGGTTTACCTGAACTCGAACCAAGCGAAATAAGGTTGGGTCATAAAGCGCGATACCTTTGGCAAAGCCAACACGAGCACCTGGATTCGCACCTGCATCTAGTTCATAAATTTCAACGTCACCATATAAAGAACGGTTACCATCGCGACCCAAAGTAAACTGAATATAGGCACTGGCATCATTAACGTGAACATTTGAAATATCTGAAAGCGCGGCACTGGCATGTAGTTCACCTTTACGAACAATCACCGGAATAGCAATTTTCAAGATCGGTTGTACTTTTAGTGATAGCTCTTTTTCTAGCGAAGCATCATTATTTATGTCATTCACTATTGGCGCTTGTTTATTGGGTATCTGTTTGAGAGCCAAATGCGAGATATACTCACCATCTGGCAAATTCTTAGGGCGTCGTATTGCCAAGCGTATTGTTTGCGAGCCTTTGCTTTTAATATCGACCCGGCGCGGAGAATAACGAATCATATCACCGGCGCGAATATGTTCTTCGTCAGACTCACTAATATCAACAATACTGCCATCTTCCAGCATTTTTTTATGCTCAAAATAAATCTGGTAACGGGCGATTTCATCACTGGTATTCAGTAATTCCAGACTGCTTGTACGCTCTCTATCAAGTACAACAATACGCTGGGGGTTCAAGACCAATCCGGCAGAAACTAGAGAAGAAAAAAGGGAAAAGATAATAAAGCTGATGAAAATCTGAAGCACGTTCATAATAATTATATTTATTTGGTCAAGAGTGGAGGTAAATTCAGTAGGCTATAATGCAAGAAATAACAAGGGATTAAAAGCAAAAGAGGCATATCCGGATAGATATGCCTCTTAAATGCTACGTTATTGAAACACCTTGTAGCAGAGTAAGCCTAAATTTTGTACTTACTGGTAAGTCACGTCAATCTGGTAATCAACTGACGTTACGGCATTCGTTAAAGCCAGTGCGCCATTCGCTACGGTTACCGTACCGCCTAGCGACATAGCGTGTGATGCTTGTAAAGTCACACCTGTTAAGGTCGTTGCACCCGTACCGTTATCTAACATACTAGGTATAAAGGTTAATTCTGAAGCGCCTGAAGCACCACTCGTTAAAGCGATATCCACCTGTAAGCCGGTTGAACCCGCAACATCAATCGCAGCTAAGGTACCGGTACCTGAACCAAAACAACCTGCGCCACTTCGCGCACCTAATGCCGCAACCGTACACGTGTCTGTGTCATTCGCTAAAATTGAACCCAGGTTCATCTGTGTGGTTTCTGTTAATGAAATCGGTTCAACCAATGTGAGTGCTGCGTTAAACGTGTCGGCATGTGCTACACCTGCTGCCATACCTGTTAATAAAATAGAAGCTGCTGCTGATTTGATAAATGTCTTATTCATAATTTTATTTCCAATTTGTTATTCAATTTTTTAGTTTTTAATTCGTTTTACTAATCTTTTTAACACCCAGTGTTTTCTACTGGCGTATTTTTTACTGGTAAGTCACGTCAATCTGGTAATCAACTGACGTTACGGCATTCGTTAAAGCCAGCGCGCCATTCGCTACGGTTACCGTACCGCCTAGTGACATAGCGTGTGATGCTTGTAAAGTCACACCTGTTAAAGTCGTTGCACCCGTACCGTTATCTAACATACTCGGTATAAAGGTTAATTCTGAAGCAGCCGAAGCACCACTCGTTAAAGCGATATCCACCTGTAAACCGGTTGAACCAGCAACATCAATCGCCGCCAAAGTACCTGTACCTGAACCAAAACAACCCGCGCCACTTCGTGCACCTAATGCCGCAACTGTACACGTGTCTGTGTCATTCGCTAAAATTGAACCCAGGTTCATCTGCGTGGTTTCTGTTAATGAAATTGGTTCAACCAAAGTGAGTGCTGCGTTAAAAGTGTCGGCATGTGCCACACCCGCTGCCATACCTGTTAATAGAAGAGACGTCGCTGCTGATTTGATAAATGTTTTATTCATAATTTTATTATTTCCGTTTTTCTGTGTTGCTTGCGTACTATTGAGTAGTTCCCGCAAATGTTAATCGCTACCCTTACATTTGTTGGCTATTCAAATTTTGAAAAATCAGCCAGTTACATGTTCTTGGATGCTGCTTACGCTTATTCAAATTTTGCAAAGGTTCACAAATTTGCTTACGTATAAATTTGACGGTAGCCCATGCCTGAGAGATTTCTCGTTAATTTCAAACTATTATGTAACAAAATGTGAATATTGTTGTTTCTATGTAAGCAAAAGAAAAGCTATAATATAGGAAGCAATATTTCTGTATCCATTCAAGTAGTTAGATACACTTATTAACGTGCTATCACATGAGCTTACTTAACGCTAAAGCGCTGAAAAGTAAGCCAAACTAGCCCTAAAACTACTTTTATATATTTATATCGCATGTTTTTTTTAACTAAAAATAAGGTCAATGCACGGATTGCTCGCCTACACAAAGCAACGCATAAACTGATGAAAGTGCCTTTTTTGTACGACGTCATCACTCAAACTGAAAAAAAGCAGACATTCCTTCAATGGGTGCCCGTATTTTTTTTCGTTAGTGTTTTTGTGCCTAATGTTGCACATAGTGAGATATGGATAGAAGAGGTTCAGCAAGCAGAGTTGCCTTTAGCCTTATTACCAGCAGGCAGTAAAAAAATAGTTTTAGAACAAAATAGCAGCTTGGGGCCACGCACATCTGCAACTATTGTTGGCGGCCAACACTTCGCAGGCCAATATCTTATTAAAAGCGATACCGCCAGCACCATCACCATCAACCTGACAAGTGATGATAATATTCAAAGTGTTCAGCTTAATAAGTTCCAATTAAAATACGACAATACCGTCCACAGTAATTTCCCCGCATCAGGTCTTGTAAACCCTAATATCACAGGCGCCTATATTACGGTAGGTTTTACCACCATCATAAAGTCGGGTGCACCAGAAGGTATCAGCCTGCCTTCATTCACCATAGATGTGACTGAAGACCAACCTTAATGTACTAATCAATCGCCTTCAGCGGCAATAACAACCTGATCACGCCCTGACTGCTTTGCAATATATAGTGCCTTATCTGCCCTATGAAAAATGCTTCGAGCATTTAAGTCCTCCGTTAAAGCATCTGCAACACCAAAGCTGGCGCTCACTTTCAATTCAGGAAAGTCATTTAAGAGATGTGTAGCACGGAGTTTTTCACGCACTCTTTCGGCTACAGCCTCTGCTTGATCAAGCGAAGAATTATTCAGCAGCATCGCAAACTCTTCGCCACCATAACGAAATACCTGATCACCAGGCCGTGCAGATAATTTAAGCAGCATGGCAAACTCTTTAAGCACCTTATCTCCAGCTAAATGCCCGTAGGTATCATTTACATGCTTGAAGAAGTCAATATCGATAACAATTAAAGCGAAAGAATGGGCATAACGTTTAAAATTATCAAACAGCCCCATACTCTGGTCATCATACGAACGTCGATTCAATAAACCTGTTAGCGGGTCTTTTAAGGCAATGCGGCTCATTTTCTGAGCCTGATAAGACAAGGCCCTACTGCGAACAAAATCGATACGTCGCAAATAATGCAAGCGAACAGCAAGTGAGAAACCAAGAACATTACTCAGAATAAAACCCATCAATATAGTTAGGCGCGAATAAACTGGAAAGTCCTTGTAGCCATACATCAAGCCTAAGCACGCAAGCGTAAAACCAAGTGCGATTAAGGTTTGCCCCCACAAACCAAAAACAAACAACACATAAATTGAAACAATCACCAATATATCAATAACAACATAAGCGCTATAGCTGGCAGGCCTGGCAAGGTCAACATAAACCAATATACTCACCAGCCCAGTAAGCCAAGCGGCAAGTAACAAATCGTACTGATAAAAGCGCTTCAACCTGGAAATAAGCAATATGCAAGCAATACAAAAAATAGAAAATAAGGCGCGCAATTTAATAAAGTGAATAAATTCAGGAGAATTTCCTAAAATAGCCGCATCATTTTGAATAAATAAAATGGACGTCACCGCAATCAAAAAGAAAGCCAAACGATTCACTTCTAGCTCATTTTTAAATGAACTCTGGCGATAGCGTAACTCAAGGAAACGGCTATTAAATGTGCCTTTCAGGAAACTTATTTTTTGTTTGTAGTTATCCATTAGGAAAATCGTCAATGGCTCATAGTAATTTTTAGTATAGTCAAAATGCTCGCCATACGTGCCAAATTTCACGTTACAACCAAAAAAAAATGAAAATGCTATACTCAACAAAATCATCTATTTAAGCATTTAATTAACTATGTTTTTCCAACATGCCTTTGTGTCATCTTCTTCTCACCAAAACTTAATGCTAATGGCTTCAGCCCGTATTGTTTTATGGGTTTTAGCTGAGCTATTAATTCTGGTAAACCGGCTTTGGCTGCACCTACCCTTTAATGAAATGCTCGCACACGGCATTTTGACCCTATTTGCCATTATTGCACTGACGTCCTTTGCCCAGGCAAGATCCTCCAGAGAGATAACCCCACGTTCAACACTACGCCAGCTCAGCGTAGATGTACTCATCATGACATGGTTATTCCATGTTTCTGGTGGGGCAACCAACCCCTTTGTATCAATTTTACTTTTCCCTTTAACCATCAGCGCAGCAATTTTACCCAGCCGCTTCACCTGGTTTATGGTAGTTTTAACACTTACCAGTTATGGCAGTTTGTTTTTACCCGACTTTTTTTCACCCGACTTTTTTTCACCCGATTCTGGCTCCACCGAACCTTTAGTGGATCACAGCCAACATAATCAGGGTCAGGGTGCCCAATCGGTATTTTCACTGCATATTGTTGGCATGTGGTTTAACTTTGCCATAAGCGCCATTTTGATTAGTTTTTTTGTGGTAAAAATGCGCCAGCAAATTCAAGTACAGCAAGAAAAAATTAACACCCACCGGGAAAAAGCCCTACGGGATGAACAATTGCTAGGTATCGCTACACAAGCCGCTTCAGCGGCCCACCATATTAGTACGCCACTTTCGACCATGGCGGTGGTTATTAATGATTTAAAAGCCGACCCAAGTAGTAAGCTATTTAAAGAAGATCTAAAAGTATTAAGCGCACAATTAGATAACTGCAAACAAGTACTAAACACCCTACGCCTTAGGGAAGACACCAGCAGCCCCATTTTATTAAGCGTATTTATGGCACAACTGGTTGATGAGTTTCGGCTAATGAGACCTGAATCAACACTAGAAGAAGACAACAAAACAAATACCGAAGAACTGAAAGCACTCACAATTGCCGCCGACCCATCACTTCGTATGGCACTACTCAACGTACTCAATAATGCTGCCGATGCATCCCCCACTAAAATACGGCTAAACCTCAACTACGACAAAAGAAATGGAACAAGCCACAAAAAAAACATACTACATATTCACATAAGAGATTTTGGACACGGCTTACCCGAACAATTTTCCAAAGCAGCTTTTATGAATGGCGCAAGCCCGATAAAATCATCAAAGCCTAATGGTATGGGGATCGGTTTATTCCTTTCACATGCGACGATAGAACAACACCATGGTAAAATCAGTTTGACGAACATGGACCCAGGAACGCTAACACATATCACTTTACCTCTATGACTAAAAGCATTTTAATTCTGGACGACGACACTACTTTCTCAGAAACACTGGGCCGCTCATTTACACGCAGGGGTTTTACAAGCTATGTGGCTCAAACAATCGCTCAAGCTGAAACAGTTTTAACAGAAACTAAACCTGACTATGCCGTTATCGACTTAAAAATCGAGCAAGAAAGCGGCTTACGGTTTTTAGCCATTCTGTCCCAAAGATCACCAACTACAAAGTCAGTCATTCTCACTGGGTATTCAAGCATTAGCACTACAGTTGAAGCAATGAAACTCGGCTGTGTTAATTACTTATGCAAGCCACTCAATACGGATGAAATCTTAAATGCACTAGAGGATATTAGCGCCAGTCCTGACGTGCCAATTGTTGACACACCGCCGTCAGTAAACCGCTTGGAATGGGAGCACATTCAACGCGTATTAACACAACATGAAGGCAACATAAGTGCCACGGCCAAAGCTTTAGACATGCATCGAAGAACCTTACAGCGGAAGCTTCAAAAAAAGCCGGTCTCCCGGTAGTTATTGACTATGCCAATAACACTCCCCCTTCAAGATATACACCTATGGATTGTACACACTGACCAGATTAATGATGCTGAATTACTAACACAATATTACCAAATACTCAGCAACGAAGAACAGACAAGAAACCAGCGATTTAAGTTTGAAAAGGATCGCAAACAACATCTAATTACACGCGCCTTAGTGCGATATATTTTATCAGAATACATTAGTAGCACAGCCCCTTCAGACTGGAAATTCACACAAACGGAACATGGTAAACCAGAAGTTGCACCAGACATGCTGCCCTTCCCGCTAAAGTTCAACCTTTCGCACAGCCATAAAATGATCGTACTTGCTGTCACCAACAACCAGGAAGTAGGCATTGATATTGAATTAGTCAACCACTTACTACCAACACACGACTTAGCAAAGAACACCTTTTCAGACCAAGAGTACCAATACATAAAAACTCAAAGTAACTTCCACACACGTTTTTATGAAATATGGACGCTAAAAGAGGCCTACATAAAAGCCTGCGGCACCGGTTTATCAACCCCTTTAGACAGCTTTTCATTCTCATTTCCTGCAGAACAAGACATTCAAATCAGCTTCGATGCCTCACTAGCCGACAATCCATGTGAATGGCAATTCTGGCAACTAGAACCAAGCCCGGAATATATTATTGCTTTGGGAGCGAAGTCTAAAGAACCAAACAAGAAGCGCATTATTATGCGGGAGGTCGTTCCGTTTAAGTCATATTGCATGAGCCATGCATCCAAATTTAAGACTCAAAAAAGTACATAAAACAAAGCGTCTTAAACACCTCATTTTGAGTCACTAACACTCACGCAAGAACACCTATTTTATTGCACTTCACGCCAATAAATAATTCGGTCATGCCCTCGGTATTGCCCGAAGGTAGCCGTTGCATTTGGGTCGTCTTGTAAAGAACCATCTCCGTTCCAATCGTACTGTAACCAGGATAAGCTTGATAAGTTCACCGCTATCTCCACAACCCCTCCCGTTCCTGCAGTAGGGATAGCAAAACTAAACCCTGCCTCACCAGCTGAAACAGGCCCATTCAGACTAAAAGCAGTCGTCCCACTACCTACCGCAATATCACTAAAAGGCAAGCTAGATGGCGCAGGATTTAAAGACACTAAAGCACTAACATTAGTGCAACTATCACTTAAGTTTACGACAAAAGAACTGCCATCGTAGTATTCAACTTTAGCTGGCATCTCTAAAGCCACTGTTTCAGGCCCAAATACATTATTCATATTCCAGCGACCATACCGCAGATTAATTCCTGTAGGCGTCCAGGAGGGTAATACATTCGCTGCCACAGAGTCATCATCCATAAGCGCACTAGCATTGATCGTCAGCTTATTAGTAAATTGATCGATGAGCGAATTACTATCTTTAGCATATAAAAAAGTATCCGTAGGATCAAAGGTGTAATCCATCTCACCGGCATTACTGCCCGCGACAACGGTGCCGCTGCCCTGAATCATATCGGACACCACAGCCATATAAGTTAGGTTATCCTGACCACGTTGATCATCATCAGCATTAGAGAATGTTCGTGTGATATCCCCTGAACCCAATTTCATAAAGTTCGTGTCGGTATAGTTTTGCGTTGTTCCTGTATTTTTATTCTTAGCCACAATGAGTGCGCTCGGTGCTGTCGAATACCCAACGTTTTGCCCGATATAAGAAAAAGTACCACAGGTACTCGCCAAGGTGCCATTTGATGGCGTCACCTCAAAATAATCCGGTATAAACCGCCCTATATTTGCACTTGTAGTCAGTAAGATTGTTTGTCCAAAATAATTTGGAGGCGTCGCCGTAATCGTAAACACCCCGACCTCGCTTATCTGTTGACCCGTTTCAACAACGTTGCCATTAGCCGCGTCATTAAATGCAACAGATGTTACTGTCAGTAAACCTACAGCCCCAGAAACGGGTGCGACCAAGCTTAATGATAGAGGTACAGTACTTTCATAGCTTTGAGCTACCGTAACGGAAGTATCCGCACAAACAGCACTCGCTTGCATGTCAAAATTGCTGCCAGCACTGACAAATTTAGAACAGGTATGATCACCGCTAACGCATGCACTATTCGCGGCTGTAGCACTCACATTAATTTGACTCGGTGTGACTACGAAACCTGAGGTAGAGCCATTAAGAGCGTTAATACCTGAGGCCGATCCATCATAGGGAGCCTCATCATGAAGGAAGTCTATCCCAAGGATTTCACCTACATCTAAGTGGGTCACATTGAAGTTGGCCACACCGCTAGAAAAACCTAAAGACAACAAATTATTAGCCGCGGGCTGAGTTGTATTAGTAATTACTGTTCCCGCTAAGCCTAAACCTGTATTGGGATTATCAGAAAGACCCGGGGACTCAAAAGGGTCATGATTCACCGTAAACCAAGCCTTCAGGTTTTTATTTCCCGTAAAACCTGTAAGCACTGAACACACACCACTCCCGGATTCAGTTTGACCAATTGCAGTCAATGTCATGGCACTACTATTGCCACATACAAAACTAGCAGGCGTACTCGCGACAAGTCCCGATGTGCGGAAGTCAGAGCCATTCGCCGCAGCACTGCTTACACTAGCCACTGAATCAGACGCCGTTACCTTTAAATCACTATTTTCATTTTTATGGAATAAATAAACATTGACAGCCCCGCCCTCTGAGCCATCAAGGGTGATACTATTTATCGTTGCGCCACCAGCGCTAACAGCATAAAAATCACTATTGGCATTTTCGTTACTACTGAAATCTATTGTACCGGCATAATCAGTTTTTTGAGTACTGCCATCTGTACACATGGCTTGAATAGAAATGGATGATCGTGTGCTTGGGCAAGCTAAACCTGAACTTGGCTGAGTAATGTCGAAGCTGCCCAAAACACAACTGGTACAAGTATGGCTATCGCCCATCTCAGTGGTAATCTCAGCTGCCGTTAATACGTTGTCATAAAGTTTGATCTCATCTAAGCGCCCATTGGCAGAGTTGCCACTTACAACAGCATACGTTGAGGAGTTATCACCAAAATAGACCGGCCCAAGGTCTCCCAGAACGCCATTCGAGCTCACCGATTGTGTAGCAGACTCACTGCCATTTACATATATTTTTATTTCGTTATTTGGCATATCCCACGTCACAGCAACATGCACCCAAGTACCGGCCGTAATAGTATTAGCGCCGGTATATAAGTTAAAGTCACTATCTGCACTGTCCTCAAGCGCAAAACGAAGTTGACCATCATTTTGCTTGGAAAGCGCGAAATACTTATCTGAAGAATTACCAAAAATGCTTGAAGTCGCATCCATTAAAATTCTATTACCACTGCCAACCCAGTCCTGTTCAGCTCGATACCAAAGCATAATGGTACCCTCATTACCCATTGTGTCATTGATATCTTGCTGTGAGTTAATGGCATCAATCGTTGAATATTCGCTGTTATCGGGGATCATTGCCCCTTTACAAAAATATCCCGCTGCATGACTTTCAGCATTACCGACACTGATTCCGGTATTCCCATTACCAGAGGCATCATCTATCGTAACACCAGCACCACTCCAAGCAGTTTGCTCAAAGGCGAGATGACTGAGTGCGCCAGCGTTACAGGGATGGGTTTCCGATAATATAGAGCTAATATATGTTTGCGATAATGCACCAGCATACATTCGCACTTCATCAATATTTCCTTTAAATCGATTATTGGTTTCACCACTATTGGTTTCCCCCCCCACCGAGGCAGGACCTGAATCTACACCCCAAGTTCCGGTATAACTCGCCTGCGTGGTATTCAATAAAGTCCCATCACTGGCATATATGTAGAGGGTACGTTGCTTATTGGCGATATCCGCAACCGCAGCCACAAAGTACCAGGTATCATTATTAATCACCGCACTGGTATCCATACTGATCGGACTGATGCCTCGAGAATAAAAACGCACCCGACCCGATCCCGGGTCACCAATACTCACAGCGTAGCCTTGGGAGTTTGTTTGGTCATCGGCAAAAATACGCTGGCCGGCTCGAGTACGGTCCTCGGTACGTACCCAGGAAGTCATTGTGAAGTCGCTTGTTAGATTTGGAAAACTGTCTATTTCAATATAGTCTCCATTACTACCGCCGGCGTCATCAAAAACACCATAATTACATGTGCCAGGATCACCACTAATTGCAGGGCTGACACTACCTGTTGCGGCGCCATTTACTGCCGTTCCGTGATAACCTTTCGAGCTGGAGTCTATCACCTCACCCGCAGTACCATTCCAAGAAACTTCATCCATCTGCCACTTACCCCAAACGGGTGGTAAAATGGTCACTACGGCTAACTGGCCCACAATGTTTGCATTATTCGTGCTAGTTAATTGAACATAAAACCGGCTAACACTACTTGATCCTGTGGCTAGGGTCGGAATAGATAAAGTAGTAGAAGTTAAGCCTGAAGCTATTAATCCTGAACCTGAAGCCGATTGATAGTCTACGCCGGCCGTTGCGCTATTATCGAGCGTCGTATAATCAAAAGTAATGTCACTTCCGACAGTACTGCTTAATGACACGGTTACATTAGCAACCTCTCCCTGTACAACCATAGTACTCGTAATCGATATATCGGGCCCAGTAATCCCATCACCATTATTATTGTCACCAGATGAGTTATTACCGGAGTTCCCTGACCTAGAACCCCAATCACCCACACCATCTGGATCTCTTTCTACTGTATGACTGTTCGTGCCGCTCGGTTGCCAAGGAAAAACCGACAAACAAGTTGCATCAATATTCGGCTTATAGCCTGCCACACTCACATAGTCAATCGTATCGCCATTTGCATCGGTTAGTAACACTTCGGTACCACCCGACAGGTTGATATATTTCTTAGAAGAAATACTGGATTTTGGCACGACAATCCAGGGCAAATTGCTGTCATCGGCAGATGAAAGACTTAATCCTCCCGTACACCCACCACCAGAACCACAAATTTGAATTGTCCAGCCGTCATAATCACTATTATTCAAGCTAGAATCTAGCAACTTCAACTCAACAAAACGTGTATTATTTCCACTACGGTGAATTTCATTGATAGACACTAAACCTGAATAATCAGCGGAACACTGTGCAAAAACACGAAATGGCAGCGCACTTAACACTAAAGCAATGACGCATAAAATGCCTCGAACTGAAATCAGCTCCGTTTTCATCTGAATTGATTGCATTACTTCGCCCTTACTTCAATGGAGCGTATCGCTTGTTCAAAGCCGCTGCCACAGGTAGCCGTACTTATTAATGTTCTATATTCAATACTTGATACCGTATCACCAGAACATTCTAATTCAACTATACAATCATTGAGCCCAGGATTATCACCACCTGAATCAAAGTCAATATCCACCAATGCATTACTACATGCTTGACCTCCGACAAAAACACGGTTCAAGGCAATTTGGGCACCACTCTCTGCCGCATAAAAAGCACGCATAGACTGATAGTTCTGACCAAAGCCTAAACTTGATGATTCAGTTAAATCCCCCATCGCCACTACAATCAATGACAATATTACAATAATAAAAACCGTGGCGGGCAAGCCAATGCCTTGTTGTTTGTTTGGCAGCGTTTTAGGGTACATTACGAATTTGCACCTCTTGGTTAATGGTTTGAACCGCAGAGCTAGCAATATTTGCCCCTGTGACATTAAAAAATAAATTAACAATCGCACTCCGGGACAAGGTGCCAGGCACGTAAACAAAAGACCCTGAATTTAAGCGATTACCTATCGCCGTCTGATTATTTAAACTTCCACCAGTTGGAAAGACCGCATGGTAACCATATTGACTATAACGATATAAAAAACCACCCGAAAAACAATACATCACAGGATCTTGAACAATATAAAGCCGTTTGGTAGGTGAGTCATTTAAAAACTGGTGCGTGGCGGCAAGTTCTATCGTGATGGCACCTGGGGTTGTGCCAGCACTCAATTGATTGATTAACCCACTTATAATACCTGGGTCGTTTAAAGCATACAGGTCAGTCAAGCTATTGGGAAAAACCGCTACCCGATCAAATGTAGTATTCACATTCGCTGCGTTATAGTTTGAAAAAGGCACACTTTCAAAACTGGTGGCAGCCGTAAGTGTTGGCACGCTCAAGTAATCAGAACCGGCAATACTTAGCAAAAATTCAACACAGGTATTGGTGGCATTGATGCGAACACTGTTAGGCAATGCTTGACGTAGCTCACGACTGACCTTTTCTGACACAGTCCAGCCAATGGTTGCTAACTGTTGGCGCTCAGCAATATCCACCATGCCCTGCGTTGAACGGCTGATAAAATTAGTAATGCCCACACCAATAATGCCAATCAGCACGATGGTGACGACCATTTCGATTAAGGTAAATCCTTGTTCTTTTGTTGTAACAAGCATTATGGGGGGGCATTTTTTCACTAAAAATTCCCCTTATAAACCGCAAGTGTCATGCCGATTTGATTTGGTGGCGTCACGATCACCGTGATTTTTTTCGCTTGAATATTTGCACTAGCACCAACATCAGAACCATCACACTCAACCGTTACACTAATACGATAATCATCGTAAGAGCTATCAAGACCACCTCCAGTTTGACTTAGCGGTACACTATCACTGATACCGTGATAATCATCCACATCATCATAAGTGGCTCTTGTTTCTGTTCCATCAGGGCCTAAACTGGCACAGCTCGGGTTCGCAACAAAAGGCATACCGCCCACAGGCGTTAACTCGTCATAATTCTTTGCCAGTATTTCATCCAAATATAATTGAGTCAGTTTGAGTGTTTTACTACGCCATAGCGGGTCAGCACTATGACTCATGGAAAGCGAGAAGGAGTTCATCATTGCTACCATAGCAATCGACAGAACTACAATTGAAATGACCAGTTCAATTAAAGTAACGCCTTGTTGTTTTTTTGAATTGGTTGAAATTTTCATGGGCAGACAACCTGACTTTCATAGGCATAGCCGGATGAGGATAAACATACCCGATAAGTGCGTAGGCCCGTAAAACGAATTTCATGGTTTGCACCATCACTCAAATTAGCCTGGCTATTCCAGGTGAATGTTTGCGAAGCGCCTGCTGAAATGGCGACGCCATCAATATCTAAGTTGCCACCTGAAGCATCTTGGGTAACTGGGTCTAGTGTAAAATCGCTGCCAGATGGGTTGACTTTTGTGAGTCGAAAAGTCCAGAGATTATCGCCATCGACGAGTTCAACACCTACAGTAAGACTCACAGGATCATTAGTTGCACTCATCCCCAAGGCGACCTGTTGAGCAAGTAAAGCACTAGATATCAATTGGTCTTTAGCAATAAAACCGGCAAAACCATCACGGGAGGAGAATAAACTTGAAGCACCGTAACTCAGAATGCCGATCAGTACGATCACCATGACTAGCTCAATTAAGGTAAAACCTGATTGTGACTTTATAACTTTTTCCATAATGCTTCAAAAACAAAAAAAGCGCCCGAGAGCGCTTTTTAAAATATAATATTCAGCCTATTAATTACAGCCAGTAACAGTAAGCGTAATTGTTGGACTAGCATTCGCTGCCGCAGCAGTATAACTAACAGAACAGTTCGCAGGTGTTGTTGCCCCTGTTGCTTGAATAACAAGAACGCCAGCCGCCGTCGCAGCTGCTCCAGTTGCATCAATAGTATAGTCTGCAGCAGTAATTTGCCCTGCTTCTAATATACCGCCGGTAGTTGCTACAGCAGTAATATCAATAGCTTGGGGGTAGCCATTAACCATGTCGATAGTCTCCCCTTCTAACGTTATTGATGCTGGGTTATTGTTCACCAATGAATCAGCATGCGCAATGGACGCGGCAGATTTAATCGCCCCAAAAGCACCTTGGATCGCTGCTTCTCTTGCCTCACCACCCAAATCAGCAAATCGAGGCAAAGCAAAGGCAGACAAAATACCTAAAATAACAATAACCATTACCAATTCAATAAGTGTAAAACCTGCTTGACGCTTCATTTCTAAACTCCTGACATGTATTCACCTCAAAAAGAGGCCATTTAAATAAAATTTGTATTTTTAAAACTGTTCTAGACAACCTGGTGCGTTAATATTTATTTATCAATGCGCCCTACCACAGTTAATAACTTCGGTTTGGTAAACTGTTTTCATAACAATTAACTTTAACTATAGACACTAAGTTCTATATTGAAGTGGTATAAATGTGTGTTTTTGTATCAACAAAGCTAACTAATGTTAAGGTATATTTGTAAGGTATTCTCTAAGGCGATAACTCTGTATGAACATCGCCGGTATTCGGGTCATATTCAATGCGATGCCCATCGGCTGTCGCCTGGTAGGTATAACGGCAATCGCCACCTACCAAGGAGGTTAAATAGTCTTCGCCTGCTGCCGTTGAAGCACTCAAAGAATTTGTCGTCATCAACTCTCCCCACAAAGCATTACACTCTGCTGTAGTCATTCCTGAGGGGTTCGTATTGCCATTCACTCCTGTTGGCCAACCATCAACGCTCACATCGAGCACGTTATTAGGTTCACCATAACCCGGCAGGTCAGTTACAGCACTATGCACACCATTTGCCAGCCATTGTGCTCGCACCAAAGAAGTAGCTGATACAAAAGCACCGCCTGCCGCTTCAACACTTGAACTGTGAGCGCTGTCTGAGATCTCCGCAAATTTTGGTAAAGCGATTGCGGCGAGTATGGCTAAAATAGCAATCACTACCACCAGTTCGATCAGCGTAAAGCCTTTATTTTGTTTCATGGTTACTACCTCTTTTTGCACCCAATAATTGAAATAAATAATTCTCCCCATCAAATACTATTTGTTTTCATGTAGGCCAGAATTCATTCTGACGAAAAATCATGAAGACCTATATCTGTCGGAATAAATTCGGACCTACAGGCTTATCTTTCCATGTTGTTATAAGCCAGAATTTTGCCTTATTTCTTTTCATCAATTTTTCTAAGCACCAAACCTTTGGCTTCTTTTATGTTCTTCTCCTTTGACCATAGTGCAAACACTTTGAACTGCAACCAATTAGAGTCAGATTTAATCTTTTCTTGCATAAATTCTTTATTTATAAACTGGTAGGCAATTACTTGTCTGCTAGGGTCATACACCCACTTCCCGGTTTGTCCAGCAGCTGCCTCCAAACTCATCTCTCCCAAATAGTGGCTGCTTTCTTTCATCCAATCCATAGGGTTCGTACCTTCATACTCGCCAGCCAAAGCCATTTGATTTTTTGCGACCAAAGCGGCTTCTTTCAATACAACAGCGGCACGAATTTCAGCTAGTCGAAATTCAAATTGGGCTAACTCTAAATTTAGTGCTTCCCGGTCTATTCGGCTGGATAACACATACATCAACAACGCAATAATAAGCGTCGTAATCGCTATCACAAAATGCCGATGCATTTGATTATTCGCGTAAAAAGACTGTTCAGTATTTTTCATGCGAATAGGTCTCCCTGTTACATTCTATCTGCGACACTTTTCTTCCTGCATGTTTATTTACCCATCGCAGCACTTCCAAGATCCCAAATTGGCAAGAACACACCTAGCGCTAAAATAAGCACAATGCCACCCATTGCAACAATCAAAATCGGTTCAATAGCTTCCGATAAACGTGACAAAGAATAATCGGCTTCTTCGTCATAAAAATCAGCCACTTCATTCAATAAACTGTCAATGGAGCCGGTTTCTTCACCAACAGCAATCATTTGCAGAACCAGTGGGGTAAATATTTCGGTGGCTCTGGCTGTTCGAAGTAAACTATCCCCACGTTCTATGCCAATTTTCATATCGAGTATGCGCGCAGCAATAAATTTATTGCCGGTCGATTCAGCGGCTATGGCTAAAGCATGGGTAATGGGCATACCTGCTGCAAGCATCATGGCAAAATTTCGGGTAAATCTGGATAAAGCGATTTGCTTAAAAAGTATTCCAACGATAGGAAAATTTAGTCTCTTCTCATCCCAGATATAATTTCCTTTTTCGGTTTTAACCCAATGCTTGAAACCGTAAATAGAGGCAATCAGGAGGCCAATCATTAACCACCAATAGTCTAGGCAAAAATTTGAAGTCACCACCAAAATTTGTGTTGGCAAAGGTAAGTCCGCACCAAACTTAGCAAATACACTGGCAAATTTGGGAATGACAAATAGGTTCACAATAAATAGCGCAGCCATAATGGCGCTAATAACCATCTTTGGATAACCCGTCGCTTTTTTAATACGCTTTCGGGTATTACGCTCCAGTTCTAAACTTTCGCTCAAACGTTTAAAAGCTGTTTCCAATTGACCGGTATTTTCACCTACGTGGATCATACTAATAAATAATTCTGAAAATACTTCAGGGTATGCCTGCATCGATGACGCTAAATTAATCCCTGATTCTAAACGCTTAGATACATCATTCAAGGTCTCTCTTAATAGTTCTGAACTTGTTGATTCTGCAAGGCCATTCATCGCACGAATAATTGGAATACCAGCACGAGCTAAAGCATTCATCTGTCGACAGAAGATAATCAGTTCATCCAGGTTAACCTTAGGTTTAAAGATCCTGATATTAACCTCAGTCATCTTTTTACCGGCACCCTGAACTTCTGTAATTTTAATCGGAATAATATCTCGTCGGGAAAGTTCACTCGCAACGGCATTTTGTGAGGCAACATCTAATTCACCGCTGACTGCATCGCCTTTTGCGTCTCGGCCCTGAAACTGGAATTTAGCCATGCTAACCCTCGAATTCTAAGTCGAAATCATCTTCAAAATCACCCGCATCTTCCAAGGTAGCTGACACTCTAAAGACCTCATCCAACGAGGTAATACCTTGTATTGCAAAATCTAATGCACATAATTCCAAAGGTTTATAATAAACACTCTCTTTAGCTGCTGCAGCAAAGCTATCAGCATCTGCACGTCGTAAGCTACTAAGAATTTTGTCATCCATTTCTAACCATTCATAGATTCCAATACGCCCTTTATAACCGGTATTACTACACTGATAACAACCCGTTCCACGCGTATAAGTATCTTGAAGTGAGCCTGAATCAGATACCATACTGCTTAACCAAATACGTTCTTGCTCTGTTGGGTGGTATTTTGTTGCACAATCGGGACAAATCCGACGGATCAAGCGCTGAGCCATTACCCCCTGTAAAGAACTTGCAACAAGATAGGGCTCGGCTCCCATATCTATTAAGCGCATAGCACTACCGATCGCATCATTCGTGTGCAACGTGGACATGACTAAGTGACCAGTCATTGCTGCACGTAAACCAATTTCTGCTGTTTCCTGGTCTCGCATTTCACCAACTAGCACTACGTCTGGATCTTGTCGAAGACAAGCTCGTAGAACACTTGAGAAAGTTAAACCCACTTTAGGATTTACTTGTACTTGTGTGATTCTAGGCAAGCGATATTCCACTGGATCTTCGGCCGTAATAATTTTAACCTGAGGCGTATTTAGTTCACTTAACGCGCCATATAGCGTTGTTGTTTTACCACTACCTGTTGGCCCAGTAACCAAAACCAAGCCATGAGGCCGTGAAATAGCAACCTTAAAGCGACTTAATATTTTAGGAGGCATACCAATATTTTGGAGCGATAGCATACCGTCTGTTTGATCAAGCAAACGCATCACCACCGACTCTCCATATTGAGTTGGCATGGTAGACAAACGTACATCAATCGACTTTGCTTTCACACGAATATTAAAACGTCCATCTTGCGGGATTCTTTTCTCGGAAATATTTAAACCTGACATCAACTTTAAACGTAATACCAACGCAGCGTTGATACGTGTTTCATTCATGACATGCTCTTGTAAAACACCATCAATTCTTTGGCGTATTCTGACTACTTTTTCATCTGGTTCAATATGAATATCGGAAGCACGAGCTTGCACCGCATCTTCAAAAATGGATTGTAGTAGTTTAACCACCGGTGCTTCACTGTCATCCCCTGTGGCAGTGAGTTCAGCTAAATCAAAACCATCATCGGCTAATTCATCATTTAACTCTTCTGCCAGGTTAGATATTTCATCAGTACGGCGATAAACCATATCGAGTGTGGAAAACAGTTCACTCTCACGCACCACGGCTTGGCGAATGGATTGCCCCACCGCTAGCGAAATTTCATCAAAGGCCATCAAATCCATCGGGTCAGCCATGCCGATTAACAGTTCACCTTGTTGTTCGTCCAAAACAATGGCACGAAAACGCCGTGCCTGGGCTTCAGGCAGTTTTTTTATCAAGTCCTGATTAAACTGATAATGACGCAACTGGACGAAGGGAATTTCAAGCTGTCGAGACAACAAGGTTAATAGACTGTCTTCATCCACATAACCTAAATCAATTAACGCGGCACCCAGTTTTCGCCCTGTTTTCTTCTGCTCTGACAGGGCGGTCATTAACTGGTCTTCAGTGATAATTCCATTTTGGATCAGAAGATCACCAATACGGATTTTTTTCTTTGGTTCTGCCATTTTGTTCTCTTGATTGTGTCTTTAGCTTTGAATTTAAGAAGCCCAGAAACTAAAAATTCTCTTTTAACAAGCTTAGTCTATTTTCAATATATGCAATTAATTCAGTTTTTAAACCCGGTGTTTGCAGGGCTTTCTCGTAGGCATTCACGGCACCGGCATATTGTTTTGAGCTATCCAATGCAATTGCAAGGCCCGCCCACCAACTGGCAGATACTTCATCATATTGCACTAACTGCGCATAGATCTCTGCGGATTTTTCAAAAAAACCAAAACGCTGGTAGTAAGATGCCAGCAGTGCGTAATAAGCGGGAAAGTTTTCTAAGCGAGGCTGTTCGGCGCGCAAAGTATGTAAGGCCATGTTATTTTCGCCATTAGCCACATACCAACGTGCCTTTAGGGCTCGAAGTTCCGGGTTTTGATTAAGCTCTGTTCTAATGAGTACATCACCCGCTTCAGCCACGCGCTCTGCTTGTAGTAGATGGCTAATTAACACTGTGCGGCTTTTTTGGTCAAGCAAGTGCTTTTCCATAAAGTCGTAAAGCATTCTGTAAGCTTTTCTCGGCTCTCCACTTATAAATAATTTACGTGCAAGCTCAGCGTTATTTTGATCCAAAACGGCGGGTGAAAGACTTGGTTTGAGTTTTACTACTGGCTTTACTACCGGTTTTACTACAGACTTTGTTTTAGTAATTGGCTTTGATTTTACTTCAGCCTGTACTTTTACTTCAGTCCGATGCTTAACAACAGACTGAGCCTTCACTTTAGGCTCGCTTAGTTTAGCCGCTTTTTTAGTGGGAAGAGGTTTCTCAACGGCGGGCTTATTTGATTTGTTTTTTGTCTCGGCATTAACAATGCCTCTTATTTTAACAGGCAAAATTTTTGATTCAGATTTTGATTCA
>Ga0105348_1000702_pt1 | contig 24447 bp, 19 predicted proteins | sample EN8Hudsemesocosm_2_FD_83504 | JGI IMG/M metagenome (GOLD analysis project Ga0105348, IMG submission 83504) | Methane-oxidizing microbial communities from mesocosms in the Hudson Canyon - EN8C Hudson Canyon | ecosystem: Environmental > Aquatic > Marine > Cold seeps | place: Hudson Canyon... | reverse complement strand
TGTGAAATAATTCGCCAATGGTCAACCTTGCACCCTGAGTTTGCATTTCTTCCACGTAAATTCAAAATCTCTGTCAATTCAAGCCCTGATTCAGATAGAACAGCATCGCTTGTCAATGACATTGCACTGGAGCTGATCAAGAACGAAGCTGGCGAAGTAGGCTTTAAGGTATTAGTCGGTGGTGGCTTAGGTCGCACACCCATTATCGCTTCGGAAATCAGAAGCTTTTTACCTGAAAAAGACCTTCTTACTTATCTTGATTCTATTTTGCGTGTTTATAATATGCACGGTCGTCGCGACAATAAGTACAAAGCCCGCATCAAGATTCTAGTTAAAGCCTTAACGCCTGAGAAATTTGCAGAACTCGTTGAAGCAGAATGGCTACACAACAAGGATCAAGCAAGCAGACTCACTCAAAAAGAGTTAGACAGAGTTAAAGCATTCTTTGTTGACCCAGCTTATGCAGAGCTTGAAAATGAACCCGCAAATTTTGTTGACAAAAAGACTGAGCACAAAGGTTTCGCAAACTGGATAGCCCGCAATGTCAACGAACACAAAAAGCCGGGTTATGCTATCGTCACCTTAACACTTAAGAAAACAGGCACACCCACTGGTGACGCTAGCGATAAGCAAGTTGAAACAATTGCCGACATGGCAGATAAATACAGCTTTGGTGAAGTTCGTGTCACCCACGACCACAATGTTGTGCTAGCAAATGTTCAGCAAGATCAATTATTTGAACTTTGGAATGAAGCAAAAGCATCCGGCTTTGCGACACCAAATCTTGGCATGCTTACTGATATCATCTGCTGCCCAGGTGGTGATTACTGCGGCTTAGCAAACGCAAAATCTATTCCTGTTGCAGAAGCCCTTCAGATTAAATTTGATGATCTCGACTTCATTTATGACTTAGGTAAGCTCGACTTAAATATATCTGGTTGCATGAATGCGTGCGGCCACCATCATGTCGGCAATATAGGCATACTGGGCGTTGATAAACGTGGTGCCGAGTTCTATCAAGTGTCATTAGGAGGAGACTCTGGACGCCAAGCTTCCATAGGTAAAATCCTCGGCCCTTCTTTCGCTCGTGCCGACATGCCAAGCGTTGTCGAAAAGATTCTAAATGTCTACCTCGAAAATAGATCGGATGAAGAACTATTCATTGATACATACAACCGTATCGGTATGGTCCCATTCAAGGAGCGAGTTTATGCCAAAGCTAATTAATAAATCAGAAGTCATCGAAAATATTTGGCAGACTTTAGATAAAGACTTTTCAGGCGAACTTCCTGAGGGCTCGATTCTAGCTCCGTTGAACTATCTATTAGAAAACCCGCTTATCTTAGACTCTAATCCTAACATAGGCATTTGGTTAGATAGCGATCAAAGCTCGGAAGCACTAGAACCTTATCTGGATAAGTTATCCCTGATAGCTATCAACTTCCCTAAGTTTGTAGATGGACGCGGTTATTCTTATGCGAGAATACTACGTGACCGCCTAGATTACCAAGGCGAGTTACGCGCAATAGGTGACGTTCTTCATGATCAACTTTTTTACCTCAAGCGCTGCGGTTTTGATAGCTTTGCGGTTAGAGAAGACAAAAATATTGAAATTGCTTCACAAGGACTAGAAGACTTTTCTGACAGCTACCAAATAGCGACTGATCAGCCTGAACCTCTTTTCCGTAGAAGGTAAGCGTTTCAAAAATTTAAAAGCCGCATTTAGAAACCCTTAATGCGGCTTTTTTGTGCTTGCCTATCCCTTATCTGTCATTTCTTGATACGTGAACACCTCACGCCTGATTAAGTTTTATTCTATACTTAAAGTATCAATCAGCCTTACAAAGGGTAGATATATGATCATTGGTGTCCCGAAAGAAATAAAGAATAACGAATTTCGCGTTGGCCTAACACCCGCCTCGGCATATGAGTTAGTTCATGCAGGTCATCAGATATTCATAGAAACGGGTGCGGGCTTAGGTAGCGGTTACTCCGATAAGAACTATATTGAAATCGGAGCCGAAATAGCAACCCAAGCTCGGGATATATTTTCTAAATCAAAGCTCATAATCAAAGTTAAAGAACCCCTAAAACAAGAACGCGCGCTTCTAAATTCTTCTCACACATTATTTACCTATTTACACCTTGCTCCCGACGCAGCACAAACTGATGATCTTTTAAAAAGCGGTTCCACCTGCATCGCCTATGAAACGGTGACCGACAAAGACGGTCACCTCCCTCTACTAACGCCTATGTCAGAAGTTGCAGGTAGAATGAGTATACAGGCAGGCGCACATTGCCTGGAAAAATCACAACACGGTCAAGGCCTTTTGCTGAGTGGTGTGCCCGGTGTACAAGCGGCTAATATCATTATTCTTGGCGGGGGCGTTGTGGGCTCCAATGCCGCAAAAATAGCGGTAGGAATGGGGGCGAATGTATTTATTCTTGATAAGTCACTCAACACACTACGGGCGCTAGACCACGCATTTGGCAATAAAATTCAAACCTTATTTTCAACAAAACATAGTATTGAAAACTGCCTAAAAATAGCGGACCTTGTTATTGGCGCAGTTTTGGTTCCCGGCGCTAAAGCACCAAAATTAGTCAGTCGAGACGACCTAAAACTAATGAAACCTGGCGCGGCGGTGGTAGATGTCGCAGTGGATCAAGGCGGATGTTTTGAAACTACACATGCTACCACTCATGACGCCCCGACATTCGTAGAAGAAAACATTGTTCATTACTGTGTCGCAAACATGCCGGGCGCGCTTGCTCGAACCTCAACCCAAGCACTTAACAATGCCACGCTTCCTTTTATACTCGAACTTGCAAACAAAGGCGTAAAGAAAGCACTAAGTGAAAACCACCACTTGCTACAGGGTTTAAATATTTCTAAATCACAGATCACCTGCCCAGCAGTCGGTATTGCACAAAATAAATTAAGTATTACGCCTGAAGAGGGGCTTTCATTACTTTAATCAAAAACAGCATATGCCTTATATTGTCAGACTGAACACGCTTGATATAAGTCACCTACCTATTATCTAGGCCTATCAAAACGTAAGTCATGAAGTAATATTTATGACATAATACACGCCTATATGACCGTAAGTCACAACTCGAGCATAATAAGTAACTTAACCGTCAAATACATTTAATGATCTTAATAGATATACCTCGACCTGCTAAGGATATGCAATGAGCTTAAAATCTTTTCTTAAAGAAAAATTAGTCTCAAAAGAGCTAAATGATCAACTTGATAAAATTGAAAACCCCGTTGGCACACTAGGTTATGATCCCTGGGGCTTTAATACAGATACAAACAAAATCGTGTTGTCATTATTTTCAAGTGTATATCACAAATATTTCAGGGTCGAAACGAGCGGCATCGAGAACATCCCTGATACCGGACCTGTTCTGATTATCGCTAATCATAGTGGCCAACTCCCTATTGATGGAACTTTGATTGGTTACGCAATATCAAGCCGGGAAAAGTCACCTAGGCTGGCACGCGCAATGATCGAGCGCTTTTTTCCCACCGTTCCTTTCCTGGGGAATTTTTTAAATCAGGTAGGCGCCGTACTAGGTGACCCGGTAAATTGCGCCAGGATGCTCGAGAATGGTGAAGCTATTGTGGTTTTCCCCGAAGGCATACGCGGCTCTGGAAAGCTTTATAAAGATAGATATCAACTCAAAAGATTTGGTAACGGTTTTGTTCATCTAGCCATGAAACACAACACACCAATCATTCCAGTCGGGGTTGTCGGCTGTGAAGAAACCATTCCTGCTTTCGCGAATATAAAACCTCTGGCCAAGTTACTCAATATCCCTTACGTGCCTGTAGCTTTGCCCTTTATATTACCTGCAAAAGTACGTTTGAATTTCGGCAAACCGATTCATTTCTCAAATGAAGACTTAACAGAAGAGCAAGTTACGCGTCGTGTTGAAAAAGTAAAAAGCGCTATCAACGGCCTAATTGCCAAAGGACTTAATGAACGAGAGGGAATCTTTGAATGAGTACACAGAAAAAGAACACTAAAAATATGAGTACTGAAAGCAAAAGCCATGACAAAAAAAACGCCACCCAAAAAACTTCTGCCCGTAAGCAAAGCAAAATCAAGAAAACTGTCCTTGTCACTGGTGCAGCTGGCGCTCTAGCTCAACAAGTAATTAATCGTTTACGCGATGAGTACCAGATTATTGCTGTCGATTTCAGAAAGTTATCTTATCATAGTGATGATATTCCCAGTTATAAAATTGATTTCAATAAACGCGGCTTCGAAGATATTTTCAAACAATATGATTTTGAAAGCGTTATTCATTTGGGAAGAATTTCTTCGGCTGAAGAGACCCGTATGAGCCGCTACAACGCAAACGTTCTGGGCACTCAAAAACTTCTGGATTTAAGCCATAAATATGGCATTAATAACGTAATCGTCCTATCTACTTATCATGTTTATGGCGCATCGCCTTATAATCCGGCGCTACTTGATGAAACATCTCCGCTTAAGGCCGCTGAACTGACAATGGACCTAGTCGACTCCGTTGAATTGGAAAATCTGGCCAATATCTACCTGTGGCGCTACCCTGATCTAAATATTACAATATTACGTCCTTGCAATATCGTAGGCCCTGGGGTTAGAAACACCATCAGCAGCCTATTATCGAGTAAATACGCGCCTACAATGATGGGTTTTTCTCCCATCATGCAGTTCATTCATATAGATGACATGGCAGATGCTGTGACACTTGCACATAAGCAATCCATACGGGGTGTTTACAATGTGGCGACGAATGACTGGGTGTCTTATCAGGATGCACTTGAATATTGTGGCTGTACTGAAATCCCAATCCCTTCCATTCCACCTATTCTTCCGAAAGTCATTACCAGTTTACTCAACTTAAAAATGTTTCCGTCATATTTGTTAAATTATTTTAAATACCCAGTGGTCATCAATGGTGAAAACTTTAACAAGACATTTGGATTTAAAGCCAAACGGCCTTTAAAAGAAATTTTCAGAAATTATCGAGAGTTAAAAGACTAGATCTAAACATATTTTTTAGGTAATAAAAAAGTAGGCGCAATGCCTACTTTTTTATTTTCGTCGCGTTATAGCGCCGTTATCATTACTGAAAAGATATCTCGCCACGCGCCATTAGCTTGCCGATGGCACTCCCAGCGGCAATTCCAAGAGACTTAGTAATTCTTTCAAATGGATCGGGTTGAGGCGTAAAATCAACAATTTCTTCAGCACCCACTACCTCTCTGGCAACATAGCCAGCGCTTCCTAAACCATCTATTAAGCCCATTTCCATTGCCTGCTCCCCATTCCAAATGAGCCCACTAAAAGTATCATCAGAAATGGTTAAACGATCCCCCCTTCCCTCTATCACTTTATTAATAAATTGCTGATGCGTTTTATCCAACACACTTTTCCAGAAATCGACCTCATCCGCTTTCTCAACGCTAAATGGATCAAGAAATGCTTTATGTGCACCCGCCGTATATAGGCGACGTTCAACACCAAACTTCTCCATTGTATCGACAAAGCCAAACCCTGAAGCCACAACACCGATTGACCCAACAAGGCTCGCTTTATCGGCATAAATCTCATCTGCTGCTGCCGCAATGTAATATGCACCTGAGGCCCCAATATCACTTATAACGGCATACAAAGGTATTTCAGGATACAGTTCACGCAAGCGTTTTATTTCATCATACACATAACCTGACTGTACGGGACTTCCCCCTGGACTATTAATCCGCAAAACAACAGCTTTAGTTCCTTCTGCTTCAAAAGCAGCCCTTAAACCCGTCACCAGAAAGTCCGCACTAGCTTCCTCATTTGCGGCTATCACACCTTTCAAATCAACTAAAGCGGTATAGCTTTCCGCATCACTTAGCTTGTTATTAGAAAGCCCTGGCACCATGAGGAAGAGTAAAGCAAATAGATATGAAAAAGTGAGTACCTTAAAAAAGACACCCCATCGCCTTGCTCTACGCTGCTCGACACCTAATTGCGAAACTGTTTTTTCAATTAATTTCCATTCCTTGGAAGAAACGTTATTTGAATCCAAAACTTATACTCCTAATATTTCAGGTTAATGTTAAGATTTCTGACAAGCTATCAATAATTTTTACAGGCTTATGTTTCATTAAGCGACTAACATCATGAACCCCATAACTAACGCCTACCGCATCCATATCGAAACAAGCGGCCATTTCAAGATCATACTCAGTATCCCCTATCATTAGCATCTCACTTGGTTTAAGTGAAAAGTGCTCTGCGATTTCCTCTAGCATCAAAGGATGAGGTTTAGACCGGGTTTCATCTGCACATCGTTCAATATCAAAAAAGGGCTGTAGACCCGTTGATAACAAGGCCTTATTAAGACCATTTCTGCTCTTACCTGTTGCTACAGCCAAACTCAAGCCCTTACTTTGAAGATTTTTAAGCGTATCTATCACACCATCAAACAATTTCAATGGAGCACTGGTCTCAGCAAAAAAAGAAGCTGAATAATGCCCACGCATATCCTCAATTTCATTATTGCTTAACGCTGGATATAGGGATAGCAATGCTTCACGCATACCCAGACCAATGATATCTTTGAACTTATCGTAAGACAGTACCGGCAAGCCAGACTGCTGCGCAGCATATTTGAGGCACGAGACGATATGTGCCTCCGAGTCTACCAAGGTTCCATCCCAGTCAAAAATAAATGCTTTGTACTTCATAATCTATACATCATATTAGTAAACCCTAGGCAATAAATTAATCCTCAGAGAAATCAAGCTTCATCGCATTTAAATTACCTTTGAACGCATCATCATAAGGTGCCTCAAAACTAACTTTTTCTCCCGTTGGCATTTTAAAATGTATTTCTTTGGCATGTAACATTAACCGGGCCTTGCCCATGCCATTTAAGGCGACGCCCTCTTTAGGTATATATTTTTCATCTCCCACAATAGGACAGCCACTAAATGCGGCATGGACACGAATTTGGTGCGTTCGCCCAGTGATAGGTTTCGCTTCAACAAAAGAGAAATGCTCAGAAAGCGAAAGTATTTTAAAGTTAGTCCGACTTTTCTTACCTTCCTGATGAACAACCACTATTCTTTCGCCAGATTGCAGCTCATTTTTTTTCAATGGCGCATCAACACATTTACGATGTTTTTGCCATTTACCATGTACCGCTAGATGATAAATTTTATTCACTTCATCATCACGAAATTGCTGATGAAAACAGCGTAAAGCTGATCGTTTCTTGGCAACCAAAATACACCCTGATGTATCCCGGTCCAAACGATGCACAAGCTCAAGAAATTGAGTGTCGGGATAACGTTTTCTTAAGGCCTCAATCAAACCGTAACTTATACCACTTCCGCCATGCACAGCTAAACCCGCGGGTTTATTAATGACTAGCAAAGACTTATCTTCATAAATAATAGCGGTATCAAGGAAATTCAGTAAAGATACACTAATTATGGCCTTAGCCTTAGCTTCATCAACCCCAAAAACTGGCGGAATTCGTACAATATCTTCCAGTACTAATTTGGTTTCAGGCTTACAACGCTTTTTATTAATTCTTACCTCACCTTTACGTATAATGCGATAAATTTTCGACTTAGGCACACCTTTCAAAAGCGATATAAGAAAGTTATCGACACGCTGAAACTCATTTTTTTCTGTTATTGTAACGAACTTGACCTGAGGTCGACCTTTATTATCGCCCTCATGTTTCGGCTCATTCCTATTAACATCAGATGATTGTTGTTTGCTAACCTGTTTTATTGACATAAACCCCATAACCGTACGTTGAATTACAACACATATTGACTGATAAATTTGCTGAAAAGAATATTTACTGCTATATTTTGTCGTTGTCGAGCAGCTCCTATTGAATTAATCTTTAATTCTTTATTAGTAGAAGCATTAAAAATGCCTAAAGCGTAAATAGAACGCTTATTTTGGCTTTTTACCGGCTAGATTAAAAGCCGCAGACAATTTAGATATAACGAATTGAAAGAACATAATATAGCGACAAGACAAAGACAGCAAAAAAACCAAGAAGATTTCTTAATTGTCGCAACAAAAATTGGATTCTTAAGTTTAAATAATTAACTTAAGAAATATGACTCAATGCATGGACGATGCATTAAGTGAACAGATTACAAATCCGCATGAACGTTATTTAGCTAAAATATAGCACCATAGCTAGTTAGTGAATACTACCATGCCTTCTTAGCGTCTATTGGCCGCCCTTTTGCTGCAGAAGTTATGCAACTAAAAGTGGCGATAAGACCAAAAGACAGTTAAGAATTGAAGTACAAACAAACAAATGCACTGAAACTTGAAGTATCGAGTTTCAACATATATTGACGACTATGCTTCCTCGAGCGACTTTATTTATCGTTAAATCGATGCAAGCGTTAACCTTTTTGTTTTTATTTCACGTTATCTGCTCCCTTCTTGTGTTCTCCTGCTACAAACTGGAAAACATTCATGAAAAGAATGCTTATAAACGCGACTCAAACTGAAGAGTTACGTGTTGCTTTAGTAGACGGCCAAAAATTATATGATCTGGATATTGAAGCCGGATCCCGAGAGCAGAAAAAATCTAACATCTATAAAGGCAAAATTACACGAATTGAGCCAAGCCTAGAAGCCGCATTTGTCGACTTTGGCGCCGAACGTCACGGTTTTCTTCCTCTAAAAGAAATCTCAAAAGAATACTTTGACCCTGCGGCAGGTAAAGGCAGAGTCAACATAAAACAAGCTTTGCGCGAAGGCCAGGAGCTAGTCGTTCAGGTTGACAAAGAAGAGCGCGGCAACAAAGGCGCCGCTTTAACAACATTCATCAGCTTGGCGGGTCGTTACCTTGTACTAATGCCAAACAACTCTCGTGCTGGCGGCATCTCTCGTCGAATCGAAGGTGATGAGCGCACCCAACTAAAAGAAGCCATGTCTGGCTTAAATACCCCTAAAAACATGGGCGCAATCGTCCGTACGGCCGGTGTTGGTCGCTCAACAGAAGAACTTCAGTGGGATTTGGATTATCTTTTACAGTTCTGGGAATCAATTACCCACGCATCTGAAAGCCGACCAGCGCCATTTCTTATTTATCAAGAAAGTAACGTTATCATTCGCGCTATTCGCGATTATTTAAGACAAGATATTGGTGAAGTGCTTGTTGATGCACCACTAGTATTTGAAGATGTATTAAATTTCGTTCGCTCAGTTATGCCTGCTTACGAAACTAAAATCAAATTGTATCAAGATGAAACACCTTTATTCAGCCGTTACCAAATTGAAGCGCAAATCGAGACAGCCTTCCAACGCGAAGTCAAGCTACCTTCTGGTGGTTCAATTGTTATTGACCCAACCGAAGCGCTTGTTTCAATCGACATCAACTCTGCTCGCGCCACTAAAGGCAGTGACATCGAAGAAACAGCTGTTCAAACAAACCTAGAAGCCGCTGAAGAAATCGCACGCCAGCTACGTTTAAGAGATATGGGTGGACTCGTTGTTATCGACTTTATCGATATGGGGCCAGCCAAGAACCAGCGTGATGTTGAAAACCGCATGCGCAAATCACTTGAACTAGATCGAGCACGCGTACAAGTAGGCAAGATTTCACGCTTTGGCCTTCTTGAAATGTCACGCCAGCGCTTACGCCCCTCACTAAGTGAAACACGTGCAGAAGTCTGTCCACGCTGTAGCGGTCAGGGCACTATTCGTGACATCGAGTCGCTCGCATTATCTATCATGCGCCTTATGTACGAGGAAGCCTCAAAAGATAAAACAAGTGAAGTTCAAGCACTACTTCCTGTACCTGTTGCCACATTCTTATTAAATGAAAAAAGACAACAGATTCTAGAAATTGAGCGCCGTCAGTCTGTACGCGTGGTCATCATCCCAAATGTAGCTATGGATACACCTCACTACGAGTTACGCCGTCTACGTGATGATGAAATTGACGCCGAAGATAAAACAAGCTACACAATTAAAACAGAGCAACGTGAAGAAAACCAACGCCCTAACGCGAATATCAGGGAAGTCGTACGTGAAGAAGCCGCAGTGAAAACCCTCACTCACTCCAGCCCGGCACCACAGATTGATAAAGTTAAAGGAAATCAAACTACTGCACCTGCTGCACAAAATGACGCAACTGACGAAACAAGCTTGATGAAACGACTAAAGTCAAAGCTTTCTTCGATGTTCAGTAGCGATGAAACAGCTGTCAGCATTGCAAGCGAAACACCGCCCAAGCAGCAAAGAACAACTCAGAGTAACAGAAATACTCGCTCTCAGACTACACAGAACAGAAAGCCTCGTAATGCGCAAGGCAACACAAATAGATCACGCAACAACCCTCAAAACAGGGATCGAACGGACGGTGGACAGAACACCAGAAACCGTCAGAACCCATCATCTGATAATCGTCGCAACAGCTCATCTTCAGCGAATAGAGGCTCTGATAACAGAAACAGTCAGTCCAACAATGCAGCTACAAATAGCTCGTCTAATAGTAGAAGCCAAACGAGCAACTCTGAGACGTCAAAGTCGCCTTCAAATCAGCGACGTAACCGAAATAACAGCCGCCCTGCCAAGAAGTATGAAGACAAGCATAAGCCAGCAGCTTTAGAATTGCCGACAGAAGTTTTGACGATGAATGAATCAGTTAAAACGCCTGAAGCACCTAAACCAGCGGCTACTGATCAGCAGATTAGTAAAACTGAAAGTAAAGTCAACGAAAAGCCTCAAAGCAAGCAGGCATCTGTAAAAGAGATTACACCTGAAGCAACTAAGCCCTCTACTGTAAAAGCTGAAGAGACTAAAGCGGCCTTACCTGTTAAAACAGAGTCAAAGCCTCAAGATACTGGCGCACAATCCTCAGAGATCAAAATAGATACCGACAGCAAAACAGAAGGAAAAGCTAAGACAGCCTCGACACCAGAAACAAAAGAGACTGCAATCGAGAGTAGCAATGAGACAAAAGCAGCTACTGATGAAAGCAGCCAGAAAGATGAAAGTACCAAACCTGCGAATCGTCGTCCTCGCAGCCGGAACCCACGGCGTAACCGTCCGAATAAGGTAGCAACTGAGGAAAATACAGAAAAAAGTACAAATGAATCAAACTCAGAAAAAGCAAGCGCTAATACAACAGAGCCCGCTACGACACCTGAGCCAAGCCAGAAAAAGAAAGAAGTTGTTCAGGCAGTAAAAGCTGCGCCAGCTAAAACTGAAGCTAAAGTAACTGAAGCTGATGCAGCCACTAACCTTAAGCGTCCAGCAAGAAGAAAGCGACCCTCAGCATCAGCACGTGCTCACAACGACCCAAGAGCAAAAGCTAAAGCAGAAGTCAGCACACCTAAAACTGAAGCTAAAGCAGTTGAAGCTCAACCTTCAACAACGCAAAAAAGCGAAAGCGATCAACCCGCTGCTTAAAGCCAATTAGAAGCGATCAAAAAGCTAAGTACTGGCACTAAAAAGTACTGATAAAGATGAAGTACTGAAATAGAGAAAGTATTCTATTTCAGTACTTCATCTTCCACTCCTTTAAAGTAGATTAAGCATGCCGTTATCTGAACAAAACATAGAAGACCTTGAAAGCCTACTCTTTTCGGACGATTTGGATGAAGAGGCCTTAGATTATTTTGGATTACACGGCTTAATTTGCGCATCTATAGTTGGTCCTACCCCCCTCAGTGAACGCACCATAATTTCAATCGTATTTAGTAATGATGACTTACATTTAAAGGCCGATGAGAATAAATTCTTCATCGAGTGCATTCAGAAAATTAGCGAATCTATTTACGATGATCTAAATCAAGGTCTCGATATCCAACTACCTTATAGCAAAGAGGTAAACGATGAAGAAGATACGCACTACGATGCATGTCTGGAAAGTTGGTGTACAGGCTTTATGGAAGGTTTTTTCTATCAGGAAGACGCTTGGTTTGCTAAAGGTGAGGATGTAGCAGCAGAGCTACTGCTCCCCATTATGGCTCTATCAGGCTTATTTGAATCAAATGAATTTCAAGATATCCGTCAAAATAACAAACTTATGACTCAATTTGAAGAAATTATGCCAGATCAATTAGTAGACATCTTTTTGTTTTATCATTCAGACTAAACCCATAGAAAAGCTGGCTCATCATAAAGCACAAGCTTTACACGTCTTAATAAATTGCTAAGCAAGTGAAAAAACAACCTCCACACAACGACCTTCATCTGAGTATCTTAGCGATTTACTTAAAGAGCGTACCAAGGCAATTCCTCGCCCCCATGGTCGAGTATTATCAGCCATGTTTTCATTTACTTGCTCATAATTAAAACCATCACCTGAGTCTTCAACTTTAATTAATAGCTCTCGACCTTTACGCAAACAGTCAAAATCTAACGTTATCTCGATCTTCCCTTCTTTTAGGCCACTTAATCGACGCAGTCTTTCTTGGTAATACTCAGAGAAGCCCTCAGCTGTTACTTTCATACTAGAAGTCAGTTTCAAGAGCCCATGCTCTACAGCGTTAGAATATAATTCCGACACAACACTTCGTATCATATCGGCACGCCTAAAAAATGTAATATCACTCGGTAAAAATTTCATTAGCTGTAAAATTGGGTCAGCCTGCTCAACAATTTGTTTTGCATCTAAAGTGAACTTAGCACTCCAAGGTAGGCTCATTGATGGCAAAATATGCTCAGGACTAGGCCCTTTGAATGGCGCTGCAATTATTTCCACAAGAGAAATATCATCTTGCTGTTCAACATCCCCCGAAAAGACCTGGTAAGAGTGAAGTAAATTTTCAAAAAATTCTCCTTCCCCAAGCCCTATTTCATCTAACACACGCTGCTCACCAAACATTTCATCCGATGAAATAGCCTCTCCCTCCAATATACCATCGGTAAGAAGAATCAATCGATCACCCAAGTTCATGTTATAAACTTGAGCTTTATTTTTGAAATCTTCTGAACTTAATATTCCCAATGGTAAGTTTTCCGATGCAATTGTTTGAACAACCCCGATGCCAGGTCTAACGATATAGGCATCAGGTAAACCACCAGACCAGACCAGTGCAGTTTTACCACACTCTGTTATATGCATAACTGTCGCAGCACAAAACATGTATTCAGGTAAAAAGGATTTCAAAGAGCGATTTATTGATGCAGCAATGTCCATAACGGGCAAGCCTTTTTCACACATCGAGAAAAAAGACTGTGAAACAGGTACTGTACCAATCGCTGCGGCGAGCCCATGCCCAGTAAAATCGCCTAGAAACACATAGAGTCCGCCACCTGGATTTTCCGCCAAAAGAAATAAATCGCCATTAAAAGTAGACATCGATGATAAATAGCTTTTTACATTTGGGCAGTGATGCAAACTTCTCGTCAAACTATGCATTAATACATGCTGCCCCATTTCATGCTCTTGAGTCAGAGTTGCATGTAAAAGGGTAAGCTCCTCATTTTTTGCGTTAACTTGCTGTGTAAGTTCTTGAGTACGCGCATGGGCTTTAATTTTCGCTTTAAGAATTATGCCGTTAATTGGTTTTGGTAGATAATCATCCCCGCCACTCTCAAGACACTTTAATAAAGATGCTTCATCATGCCTTGCTGTTAAGAAGATTATGGGAACATGATTATTTCCTGCATGCCGCTTTATATGGATAGCAGCTTCATACCCATCCATATTTGGCATAACAATATCCAAGAGAACAAAATCAGGTTTATGTTTAACAAACTGCTGGACTGCAACCTCACCATCTTCTGCTTCGATACAAGCATGCCCCTCGGATTCCAACAGATATTTGACTAAAATACGGTTAGATTCGTGATCGTCTACTATCAAAACTTTCATACTCATATTTAATAGCCCAAGAAATGTAAATTTTTAATTTTATTGAGGGTGCTCAAGATTCCCAATTTAGTTTAGATAGCAGTTCTTATCTTCGCCACTTGAAAGCCGTCATTTAAGTCATCTTATTAAAGGATGGTACTAAAATTGCTTAATTACTTAATATGCATTTCTGTCAAAAAACGGACACATATTGCCAAACACGGAACGAACTTAAGAGAACAGCCTTATGACACAGATATCTACTGAACAAGCGCTACAAGTACCACAGCAACTACACGGACGTAACGCAAATGACAATTCAAGCTTGGATCAGAATAACAGAAAGTTATTATCAGATGATGCCGTCACACTGTTAAATCTAAGGTCGAATAGCTCAATAAAAAAAATAAAAATGAATGAATACAAAAATGAACTAGGTCAGGATAAAGCATTTGTTAAAGAAACTTTAGGAAGTAAACTTGCAGAATATAAACTAAATCCGAATACAAAACTGAGCGTCGCTAAAGATCCATTCGGGCAAATTGAATTAAAAGGTACTTTGTTACAATCAGACCTAGAAAAAATAACCCATGATTTAAACAATCACCCAACATTTAAAGATGCATTTAATCGTTTAAGCCAGCAAGAACCCACACTTAATTATGTCGATAATGTAGTCAAACTATCTAGCGCATACGGTGTTACCAATAGCTTATTTAACTCTCTGATAAGTGAAGAATCTGAATATAATAAATTAAACGACATTGCGCATCGTTACGAAGCACTGAAAACAAACGAGGCACACTCCGAAGAAAGTAACTCAGGTGCGCCATTTAAGTTTGAAATAAACGCCTAGGAAAATTAAAGCCTAAGACTCGAAAGCGCTGACATCACCACAACCCTTCCTTAAAACAACAGGTGATTCAGAGGATAAATCAACGACTGAGGTTGCCTCAAAACCGCAGAATCCACCATCAATCACCAGATCTAAAGTGTGCTCAAGCAAGGCCCTAATTTCATAAGGGTCTGTCATTGGCACGTCATCTTCTGGCAAAATTAATGTTGTACTCATTAAGGGTTGTGAAAGCTCTTCGAGCAATGCAAGCGCAATCATATTATCGGGTATACGTATTCCGATTTGACGGCGCTTAGGATTCATTAAACGCCTTGGCACTTCAGATGTCGCGTCCAAGATAAATGTAAATGGCCCAGGCGTATGCGCTTTAACTTGCCTGTACTGCCAGTTATCAACTTTTGCATACACTGAAATATCGGTGAGATCCCGACACATCAAGGTGAAGTTGTGTTTTTCAGTCAGACGTCTAATTTGCCGAATACGATCAACTGCACGCTTATCCCCCAGATGACACCCTAATGCATAGGCAGAATCAGTTGGGTAGGCAATAACGCCGCCCTTTTCTATTATTTCTACAGCCTGTTTGATTAAGCGAGTCTGTGGGTTTTCTGGATGTATCTGGAAAAACTGGCTCATACAACTCTCCTTAGAGCTATTGTTTTGCTAAGCGCTTTTAGAGCCACCCATGCAATTAGGTGAATCTGGAGAGCGTTCTTGAATTTCTCGCCACTCATCCGGAATATAGGTATGTAACGCTAAAGCATGCAGGCCTTCTTGCATCATGCCACCTAATAAACGGTAGATAACCTGGTGTCGTGCAACTTTACTTTTCCCCTGAAAAGCATCACTTACAACAGTCACTTTAAAATGTGTTTCTGAATTTGGCGGAACACTATGCATGTGACTCTCATTCAGAACGTCTAAATATTGACAATCCATAGCTGAATTTAAGGAATTTTCGATATCCTTTTGTCGCGTCATACCCACTGCCCCCAGAGCATAAAATTAATCGGCAAAATACTACTGCTTATATTTACATAAAGCGAGACTTTTATCCTACCTACAGCAGATGTTTATTGAAGCATCCCAGACAACAATTTTAGCTATTGGATCACGAATATACAAAAGCGCAACAAAGTCTCACAATCTTATTAATGAATCATTAGTTTTTATCTGTAAGGATGTTGAATAAATTAAAGAAAAATCATAAAAAGCATCTACACTTCAAATCAATACAACAATAAACATATTGGTTTTATTTAGGGGAAATAAATGAAAATTGCGTTACTTGAAGATGAAGTCGAACAAGCTCAAAACCTGAGTGCAACACTTGTTGAGAATCAGCATAGTTGCGACTTTTTCCATACAGGTAAATCATTTATCTATGCGGTTTTACATAATAGTTATGACTTATTAATCTTGGATTGGCAAATTCCAGACATGGATGGCACAGAAGCACTTAAAGCAATCCGTTCAGAATTAAGTTGGCGCATTCCTGTCATATTTTTGACATCCAGAGATAGTGAAGCAGACATTGTAACAGCGCTGGATGCAGGAGCGGATGATTACCTAGTTAAACCTGCTCGCCCGGCAGAACTTACAGCACGACTAAACGCTTTAAGCCGTAGGGTTGGCAATGAAGTCGAAGTGCAGGAAGAGCTCGTAATCGGCCCTTACATCATTAACCTAAACAAACGTACTATTCAGGCTTTTGGTGAAGACGTATCATTAACAGATAAAGACTTCGATTTAGCTGTTTTTATGTTTCAGAACATTGGTCGTCTGCTATCTAGAGATTTTTTACTCGAGCGAGTATGGGGTATATCGACTGACATCAACACTAGAACAGTAGACACCCATGTCAGCCGTTTACGCCGCAAACTTAGCATTAAACCTGAAAATGGCTTTAGAGTTAAGACAATATACCAACACGGCTACCGGCTTGAATATGTAAACGAATAAGTTACCAAGATCCAAGTACTTAATCCGAAAAAACAAGAGCAATCTATGACACCATCTAGCTGTTTAGTTCCATATTTTAAGCTTAGTTATTTTCTGTGTTTGAGTACAATTCTAAGTATTTTATATATACCCAGTACACTTTATGCGGCAGAACCTCGAGCAGAAGATTGGCATTACACATTGAGGCCAGGCGACAACCTTCAAAAAATCAGCCAGACTCTACTGAACCGGCAACACACTTGGACTGATCTGGTTCAGCACAATCAAATTGAACAGGTTTCAGCACTCGCTCCCGGCTCAATTCTACGCATACCTATGCATTGGCTAAAGCACCAGCCTCTTCCGGCTACTGTTAAATCAATTTCAGGAAGTGCGCAAATAAAACGCGCCAGCCAGACTTACTTCAAATTACTTAAGAAAAGCACTCAAATACGCGTTGGTGATGAAGTTGCAACGCGCGAAGGTTCTGTCTTGATTGAGTTTGCTGATAAATCAACTATTCGCCTAGAGAAACAATCCAATCTAGTTTTCAACAAACTATCTCACTTTGGTAAAACAGGTATGGTTGATACGCGCCTACGGCTTATAAAAGGTTCCTTGTCTACAGAAGTAACACCGCTGGTGAAAGGTTCAAGATATGAAATAACCACACCATCCGCTGTTGCAGCCGTTAGAGGCACAAAATTCAGACTCATAAGTAAAAATACTGAAACCAAGCTTGAAGTGCTTGAAGGAAATGTTGATTTTTCAGGAAAGTACGGTAGTAAGATTGTTGCAGCAGGCCAAGGCGCAACGATAAGACAAGACAGGACATCAATCGAAATAAATAAATTGCCCAGCGCACCCAAACCGCTATTCGCGAACAAGATAATTGAAGATCTTCCCGCAAAACTGCGCTGGGAAGAACAAAAAGCCTCTGACGAGTACCGATTTGAATTAACAGACGCCAATAAAAACAATAAACGTATTGCCACAAGTAAATCAAGCGAACCAGAGCTTAACTTGACCCATATACAAAATGGTGATTATGACATCTCCATGCGAGCAATAAATCAAAAAAATTACGAAGGCATTAACTCCCTTTCAAAAATATCCGTAAATATATCATCAGAAGTAGCCGAATTATTAGCGCCTTTGGATGGCAGCATTATAGACACATCCACACCCAATTTTGTTTGGCAATTCAAAGACCCGAGCGTACTTGGAAAATTAGAACTGGCTAAAGATGCGGACTTTATTCTCCCTGTTATTAAATTCGATTTTGGCGCCGACAATAAAATACAATTGAAAGAAAGCTTGCAACCTGGACGATATTTCTGGCGAGTTGTTGCTTTAGCAGATGATAGCGAAGAAAGTACGAGCGCTGTTAGAGAACTATCAATCAGAGGTGTTTTAAGTCCAATTAAAATTCTCAGTGTAAATTATGTTGCGAGTCAGGTAGGCTTGTTCTGGAACAGTGTTGATAATGCGCAAGGTTACATTTTACAAATTTCAGATTCTAAAAGTTTTAAGAACATTCTAAAAGAACAAACACTTGGTAAGGCAAAGGCTCATTTAAGGCTGAATACCGATAAACAATATTACGCACGAGTAAAGGGTATAGGAAATGACCTCTTTACGTCTGATTTCGGTCCTACTAAATCGCTATTTATTAAAACGAAATAGATAGTTTTATATGCATTCAGTCATGGCTGCTAACCAATAAAGATAAAAATAACACCTAAATTTATGCAATCCAATATCCATGACCCTCGTCCATACGAGCAGCATTTACTAACTCTTGCGTTGCTATTACTTAGCGCGCTGCTAGTTTTCAGCCAAGCAGCTAAACGCTTGGATCTGCTTGCCTACGATGCAGCAATTAATCTTTATCCCGCGCCAATGGACCAGAATACAGTTATTATTGCCATTGACGAGAAGAGTTTGAACAGTATTGGGCAATGGCCTTGGCGCCGTGCAATTCATGCTCAATTAATCGATAAAATGACTAAATATAATGCTGCACTCGTCTCCCTTGACATACTTTTCTCCGAACGCAGCTCTTCTCATCCTGAGGATGATATTACTTTAGCCAAAGCAATAAAAAACAATGGCAATGTATTACTACCTTTACACCTACAACCATTAACTTATGGCGGCACTTTAGTTGAAATTCTCCCGATACCTCAGTTAGTTGAGGCAGCTAAAGGTATGGGGCATGTACATGTCGATTTGGACCAAGATGGCCTGGCCCGCGGTTTGTTTCTGAATTCAGGCATTGGTGATGCGCATTGGCCGAGCCTTTCAATGGCCATGGCAAGCGAGACAAATCCAATGATAAAGTATATTCGCCAAATAGAATCACTCAGTTCAGCGCCTTACATGTCAGTGAACACCCAATACCACTTAATACCTTTTGCAGGCCCTGGCGGAACTTTCCCTACTTACAGTTACCTTGAAGTCATGCTGGAACAAGTACCTGCAGAAGTATTCAGGGATAAAACGGTCCTGATAGGTGCTACCGCGGCCGGCTTAGGCGATATCATACCAACACCTGTGTCCCGCTCACGCACACCGATGTCAGGCGTAGAGTTACACGCTAATGCTTACTCAGCACTCATGACAAAGACGGCAATTCGTCCCGTTCAATCTATATGGGCTTATTTATTAACCTTTGCGTTCATATTAATACCCATACTGATCTTCCCAAGACTCAAACCAACCCATGTAATGCCATCAACAGTTGGTATTGTCTTGCTTGTTGCTTTCTTCAGTTATGCCCTTTTATTATTTGATAAATCCTGGTTTCCACCGATCAATAGCATGATAGGCATTCTACTGGCCTACCCGCTCTGGAGCTGGCAACGTATGCGTCACATGAACGATTTTCTTAACCATGAGCTTGAACGCCTTGAAAAAGAACCATCCATTAGCTTTCGACATATAGGCAGACACCCTGTTGAAGATATATTTGCATCACTCACGGCATTAATGAAACCTAAACATTATGTACTGCTAAAAGATAAAAAAATTATTCAACAAGATGCCCATACAACGTTAAGCTTTCAAAAACTTAAGTCCAAAAACAAGTGGCTTCATGATGGTGCTACCAGCTGGATAACGCTTAGCCAAAGCAAAGAAGACAACACCGAGAGTTTGTATAGCCTAGGATTTACCTGGAACACCACCTCAAACCCTAAACTTATTCAAGACTACTTGAACAAACTTGACCTTATTAAAGTAGACAGACCAAAAAAGAAAAAATATTACGAAAAAATCGCTGACCGAATCGCACAAGTCAGAGAAGCAATCCATTCAATGCAAGATATGCGAACCTTCATATCCAAAGGCTTTGAAGAAATACCCAATGCTGTACTCGTCACCGACCCAGTAGGCACCATTGTTTTCTGCAACAGCCATGCTAGAAACTGGTTTTCTGACAATAATGTAGTAGATAAAGATGACTCATTAATAGCTAAACCGATTTATTCTCTCTTTGACCAACAGAAAGACTTTAGACTGATTCAAAAGATGGGCATGGCATTAACCGCCGGCACTCAAAGCAATGATGAAATTCAATTAAACGGTAAAGACGTTTTACTACACTGCGTGCCATTTTTAGTTGATGTTAATAGTGATGCAGGCCTGATGGTAACCTTATCTGACATTACGCAAATAAGGCAACAGCAACGCGAGAAGAATCAGCTAATCGACTTTCTGTCACACGATGTAAGATCACCTTTAGTCTCTCAACTAGCCATGCTTAATGGTTTAAGAACAGGCCGTATTGAATGGCAAAGTAGCTTAATCGATGAGATTGAGCGACACACCAAACGAAGCCTCAATTTATCAGATCAATTTTTACAAATTACTCGCGCCGAGCAAAGTGCCGAAGAGAGCCATTACGAATTTGATCTAATCAATACAATTGAGAACAGTATTGACTCACAATCTCAACTAGCCAAATCAAAATACATTAATATAATTTTTGTCGACGAAGATCCTATCTGGATTTTAGGTAACGCTGAACTATTCGAAAGAGCGATAACAAATTTATTATCGAATGCAGTTAAATACAGCCCAGAAAACACAGAAGTTAAATTGGCAATTAAACAAGAAAGCAAAAAGACAATAATAACTATCCAGGATCAGGGCTTTGGCATTGCTGCGGATGAACTACCCTACATATTCAAACGTTTTAGACGTCAACGGCACTCAGAACTTAAAGGTGAGCATGGTGCTGGCCTTGGCCTCAATTTTGTACAAGTAGTAATTGAAAAGCATAAAGGTGAAATAGATGTCATCAGTAAACTGGGTGAAGGCACCACATTCACCCTAACTGTACCTGCGCTTAACGCCACAGAATAGTTAGTAGAGCTATAATCATTACAGTAGAGATATCACATATAAATTAGATAAACTTACCTGAAAGACTCTGACCCAGTTATATTTGATCATAAGCACTAAAAGAGCAACACCACTTAACCCGTCACCCTCAGAAAATAACCAGATACTATATAGTTACCCGCTCCGTCTCATAAAAGCAATTCGACTTGCGTTAACCTTCGCGATAGCTGTTGAAATAGCAGCAGGCATCCAACGAACAGCCATCTTTCGAAGTGACCATAGAAAATCAGAATAAATTTTCAGCGGGGTATTTTCTTCAACTATAAAAGGTTTTAGTTTTTCAGATTTAGCCAGACGGGTATTTTTTTTGATATATAAAATTGAATTATAGCGGTACCACTTTTCCACTTGCTCTTTATTTGCGCTTTTCTCCACTAAAGGTCGAATCAAATCAAAAGGAATGTAGCCTTTTTTTTCAAACTTTTCCCGCCAGTACTCAAGAGGACGCTCATTAACATGATCTTCTCCACCCTGCCCTGGCACTGCTGCAGAGAATAAAACGCACTCACTATGATCAACCAAGGTTTGAACAAACCTATCAGCATAAGGCTCTGGAATATGCTCTGCAACCTCTAAGCTTTGAGCCATAGAAAATGTCTTATTGAGACTTACACCTTGTTTAAGGTCTGCGGGAATAAAATCTGCTTCATCAATTAATAACTTTTGTTTATTTACATAATCGCCATCAATGCCAATAACTGAAGCACCCTTAGACTTATATACTTTTAACCAAGGCCCTACGCCGCAACCCACATCAAGGACACTGCTTAACTCTAGATAATCCAATAAAATATTTATGATAATTTCTGCTGACTTGAGTGAGCCTACATATTGGTAGTCATAAAAATCTTCGTTATAAATATGCATTAAGCATCTCCACAGGACATTACTTTCACCTCAGAAGAAGCAACAATTGATGGTTCAGAGCGGTCACTAATAATAAATAACGGCCGCTCCTTGTTTTGTATATATAACCTACCGATATATTCGCCGATAACACCTAGTATCAGGAATTGTATACCAGCGATAAAAGATACGACTAGCATTGTACTCGCCCACCCAGGCACTGATTCGAGAAATAGCCAAGAAAAGACGGTGTAGCCCAACACAACCCCCATCAGCAGCAACATCACCATAGATAAGTAAACACTAAATCGTAGCGGTAACATCGAAAAGCCGATTATTGCGTCGGTTGCAAATGCGATCATTTTACCAAGAGTATACTTGGTTTCTCCAGCCGCACGTGTATCGCGATTATAAACAAAAGGTACCTGCTTAAAACCAAGCCAAGCTATCATGCCGCGAATAAATTTATCATGTTCGGACATGCCACCCAATAACTTAACGATATGTCTTTTCATTAATCTGCAATCGCCAGTATCAAGTGGCATATCAACATCAGACAATTTATCTAACAAACGATAAAACACAGACGCTGTCATTTTTTTAAACCTGGTTTCACCTTCCCTACTATTCCTCATACCATAAACAACATCTGCTCCCTCAAGAGCCATATGTTCATTCATATCAATTAAAAGCTCAGGAGGGTCTTGAAGATCGGCGTCACACACAAAAACCTTCTCGCCTTGCGATTCCGACAAACCCGCTGATAGCGCTAACTGATGACCAAAATTCCGAGATAGTTTTACGCCCTTAAAGCGACTATCATTTTGGGATATTTGATTTATAGCTTGCCAGGTATTATCAGCTGAACCGTCATCAACCAATATAACCTCAGAGTCTTGATAACCCTCTTGATTTATGACAGCTGTAACTCGTTCAATAAATTTTGGGAGTACCTCTTCTTCGTTATAACAAGGTACAACTATTGAAAAATGCATTAATTATAACTCCGGGAAAAAACCCATTTTGAAAATAAAAAGAAATTAAAAATAGGCGTAACTAAAACGATAACTATAGCAGACACAATAGCTTGATTTTCTACCCATAAAGGAAGTAACTCCATCAAGATATATGAAAGTAATACCCCTAATGCGATGGTCACTACAAATTTTACAAAATATTTAAGCCCAGGCGACACTTTAAATGTATATAAGCTATGCATGTGAAATTGATATAACACTGCAAGCGTATAAGCAAGAGAAGATGCTAACCAACTTGCTAGCTCAGTGGTCTTATCGATAAACCAAAATAATAAAAAATACAAAGCTGGTGTTGTCACACCTACAAAGATATAGCGGGTAACGAAAAGAACCTTTGCCTTTCTTCCCTCATCTGTTTTTACCATGTCACTATTTACCTTCAAAATCCGACCCTATAATTCACAAGAAAAATAACATATTAAACATCGCTACTAAGAAAATAGCGGCTCTCGAATTAAATAATATAAAAATGGAGATAACATGCGGCTACATCTTCACATCAAAGTCTATTTCTAGCAAACACTTAGTGGTACGAATGTGAAGATGCGCGCCTTCAACTTCGTCTAATAACTTTCGCTTAATAACTTCCGCGTTAATGGAACCAGGTATATTATCTAGCGTGGGTGATGCATATCTCAAATTGCAACTATACATGTTAAACAACTACTTGTTCTAACCTCCTTCCGCTATATTTGCGCATTTATATTTTTATGAGTTCTATCCATGCAGTCGCCCTCTAAGCTCAATAAATTAGACAAATTAGGAGATAATACGTCTCCAGCAGAAATGAATACAAATCTAGCAAAAAGAATCCTCTCTATTTTCTGCTTTTTGATATTACCCTTCATCGTGATGTACTGGATGGTTCCTGTCATTTCCGAGTTAACGATAGGAAATGACTATGTAAAATACCCAATTGAACAACAGATGGATCTTGCTTTTTCTTTGGAGCACGATAGCTTCCCTTTATACGCCCCCGGATTTGCGGGAGGTCAAAGTGCAGCAGCACTTACTCTTGGGCAGATTTATCATCCTATATCACAACTAGCGCGCCATATTCCAGGTTACTGGGATGGACACGCACTCACAATCAATACAGTTTTACGCCTTATATCCCTTGGCATATGCCAGTTACTAGTTTTTTATGTGTTGAGAAGACTAGGCTTAAATATTTTTTCTTCATTCATTCTATCTCTCGTAGCTGTCTTTAATCTAAGGATGCTAGATCACTTTAGATATGGCGCGGCACTTGAAAATCATACCGCATTCATTGGTTTAACAAGCCTAATCATCCTCCAGCACCTAAAACCTGCAAAATTACTAACAAGTATAGGAATCATTTTATGCGCCTACCTACTAGTAACTGGGGGCCACCCCCAAATTAGCTATTTAGGTTTTTTAGGGGCCGCGTTAATCACGCTGGCCATACCATTTTTTATTCCCACTTTAAACGCGTCCCCAAAAGAAAACTGGCCATATATATTACGATACTGGGCAATTATTTTTGCTTTAGTT
>Ga0105348_1000695_pt1 | contig 24602 bp, 26 predicted proteins | sample EN8Hudsemesocosm_2_FD_83504 | JGI IMG/M metagenome (GOLD analysis project Ga0105348, IMG submission 83504) | Methane-oxidizing microbial communities from mesocosms in the Hudson Canyon - EN8C Hudson Canyon | ecosystem: Environmental > Aquatic > Marine > Cold seeps | place: Hudson Canyon... | reverse complement strand
ATCGCCAAAGAAGTTGCTCTGGATTTCACTTACATTGAATCTGTGTTGGCTGAGCGTGATTATTTTGCTGGTGGTGAATTCACAGCAGCGGATATTATGATGACAAGTATGTTGGAAATTGCGGGCAGTATTGGTTTGCTAAAAGGTCAAGAAAAGACACTGGCCTACCTTGAGAAAGTTCAGCAACGTACTGCTTACCTGAAAGCAGCTAGTTTTGGTTAGCAGGGGCTAGGTTACCCTATAAAAACCGCTTCAAATAACGTAAAATGGCGCCTTTACTATAGCTAAGTAACCTCTTGTAAAGGCACTATCATGATTCGTCTCAGTAACATCAAATTACCCCTCGATCACGATGATCAAGCATTGGCGCAAACAGTGCTAACGACACTGGGCATAACCGCTGAGCAAATGATCAGCTTCAACATGTTCCGTCGTGGTTATGATGCGCGTAAAAAATCCAATATATTCCTTATTTACACCCTTGATGTCGACGTATCGCCTGCGCTAGAGGCCGAATTATTAATAAAATTCGCCGATGATCAACTGGTAAAACAGACCCCTGATCTTGATTATCACTTTGTTGCTCAAGCCCCAGCAGAGTTAACCGAACGTCCTATTATTGTAGGCTTTGGCCCTTGTGGTTTATTGGCAGGCCTAACGCTCGCGCAAATGGGATACAACCCGATCATTCTTGATCGCGGAAAAGAAGTACGCGAACGCACCAAAGATACCTTTGGTTTCTGGCGTCAAAAAATCCTCAATACCGAATCCAACGTACAGTTTGGTGAAGGTGGCGCAGGGACTTTCTCCGATGGAAAGTTATACAGCCAAGTAAAAGATCCAAAGCAATATGGTCGTAAAGTCCTAACAGAGTTTGTCGCATCCGGTGCTCCAGATGAAATCATGTATGTAAGCAAACCACATATAGGGACTTTTAAACTGGTTTCTATGGTTGAAAAGATGCGCGCTGAGATCATTCGATTAGGCGGCGAGATTCGTTTTAGCAGCCGCGTTGATGACATTGAATTAGAAACAGTTGAAACAGGCGAGGGTGATGAGCCGCGCCAGCGCATTACTGGACTAACCCTTTCGACCGGTGAAAAGCTAAAATCCAATCACATCTCTTTTGCGATTGGTCACAGTGCACGTGATACCTTTGAAATGTTATACAACAAAGGCGTATATATCGAAGCCAAGCCTTTCTCAATCGGGTTCCGCATCGAACACGAACAGTCGACGATTGATGCTGCACGTTTTGGTCCTAATGCGGGTAACGAGATTCTCGGTGCAGCGGATTATAAATTAGTCCACCACTGTAAAAATGGTCGTTCGGTATACAGCTTTTGTATGTGCCCTGGGGGAACGGTCGTCGCGGCGACTTCGGAAGAACATTGTGTTGTGACCAATGGCATGAGTCAGTACTCGCGCAATGAACGTAACGCTAATAGTGCCGTTGTTGTAGGGATTGATCCTTCTGATTACCCGGGTGGCCCATTAGCCGGTATTGAATTGCAGCGACAGTTAGAAAAAAGCGCGTATGTATTAGGTGGATCGGATTATGACGCACCCGCGCAAACGGTTGGTGACTTCTTAAAAGGCATTGATTCAAGTAAAAAAGATATCGATAGCCTAGGCACAGTGAAACCATCCTTTAAACCGGGTATTAAACTCATTGATCTTTCTAAAGCGTTACCAGATTTTGCAGTAGACGCAATTCGAGAAGCAATACCTGCCTTTAACCGTAAAATTAAGGGTTTTGCTAAAGACGATGCATTGTTAACCGGCGTTGAAACTCGTACCTCTGCACCTATTAGCATTAAGCGTGATACTGCCTTTGAAAGTATTAATACCCAAGGTTTATACCCAGCGGGTGAAGGTGCAGGTTATGCGGGTGGCATTATGTCGGCGGCTATTGATGGTATTAAAATCGCAGAAGCGATGGCGCTTAGCATTAATGCCAATCTTGATAAAAAATAGTTTGAGCACAGATAGAAGGAATTTATTATGAAATTGTACGGCAGCTATACCTCACCTTTCGTTCGCCATTGTCGCATTGCGTTATTAGAAGGGCTGGCGAAAGGGACTTTAGATTGTGAGTTTATTGAAACTGACATTGTTAGCAGTGGTAAATTATCACCGACTAAAAAAGTACCTTTTTTAACCGATACTATTGTTAATGCAAAGAATGACAGTGAAGAAATAGAGCTGACTGATTCAGCCAGTATCTTGATGCATTTACGTGAACAGTCGGGCCAAAGCTTTTTCAATAGCGCGACGGATTTTAATCTATTTTGTAACGTGAATACGGTGCTCGATGCTTCGGTTAATTTATTCTTTTTAGAATTAAAAGATAATATCTTACCGACAGAAGGCAGTTATCTAGAACGTCATCGCGAGCGTGTATTGAGTGCTTTGCAGTACTTCAATGAGCAAGAATACGCATCAAAAGCGCCTTTTAGCGATGGCGAACTGCGCTTAGCCTGTTTCTTAGATTGGGGACTGTTTCGTAAACGCATTACTTTGGAAGGCCTTGATAACTTACAGGCGCTTTTAGAAGCCGCTCGTAGTTACGATATCTTTTCTCAAACAGCGCCTCCAGTTGGAAGTTGAGGTTAATCGTTGAGGTCAATTGTTGAGATAGCTCGTTACGATGAATCTTTAAATGAACGTTGAATTTCATGACTTGTCTGAAAAGATCCTCAATAGTGGTTCAAGCTATTGGGGGAATCTTGGTTACTGGCAATCACCTAACGATTATTCTTCAGCGTGCAGCGCATTAGCAGACGAGCTAGCGCAAGAGGTTGAGCTGGGTTCAAGCAGTCATGTTTTTGATGCAGGGTTTGGCTGCGGCGATCAATTATTACTGTGGTTGAAAAAATATCAGGTGAGCTCTATTCAAGGGCTTAACTATTCAGAATCACAAACTTCGCTGGCCCAGCAGCGTTTAAACGATCAAGGTTTCGCCATAGCAGCAAAGCACATTCGATACGGTAGTGTAACCGACATGTGTGATGAGGCGTTGTTGCGGACGAGTGATTCAAAACCAACCGAAGCCGTTAATACCGTACTGGCGCTAGATTGTGCTTACCATTTCCCCTCTCGAGCTGGCTTCCTACGCAGCAGCTATAAACTATTGAATGATTCGGGTCGTATAGGGCTTACCGATATACTGTTATCCGATAGTCACTCCACTGTATGGCAGCGATTCATCTTACGGACGATGCTATTTCTATCAAACATTCCAGTAAAGAATATTGTGACGCTGAATACTTATAAAGAGGAGTTACTCACGACGGGGTTTGATACTGTGATTATTCGAGATATCAGCGATCAGGTTTTTACACCTTTTAGTGATTGGTTGAAAGTATTCAAACAAAGCGAAGGGCAAGAGCGATCAAAATCAAAGCTGGTCTGGTTAAAATATGATGTGACGGCCAAATTCCTAAAGTGGGCTGACCGAAATGACATTCTACGTTATGCCGTTATTAGCGCTAAAAAGACAACGAATAAATAGCTTCTATTTATCCGAAGCTTTGAAAGGCATTAATAGCAAGCTTGATAACTGCTTCGGCAGGTCAGAATTATTATAGTCCTTTAATCCAATCTCAATACCCTCATGACCTAAGCTAGGTTGATCTTGATAGCTGCCAAATAACCTATCCCAAAAACTGATATTAAATCCAAAATTACTGTTTGTTTCACTCGGTATTTGCGAGTGATGCACTCTGTGCATATCAGGAGTCACTATCAGCTTACGTAGATAATAGTCTATGCCCAGCGGGATTTTTACATTGCTGTGATTAAATAAAGCCAAAGCATTTAACATCACTTCAAATACAATAATACTTTCTGCAGAAATACCAAATATGAAAACAACAGCGAATTTTATCGCAATAGAGAGCAAAATTTCTAACGGGTGAAATCGAATGCCCGTCGTCACATCAAAGGATTGATCACTATGATGAACTTTATGCAGACGCCAAAGAAAGGGAACATAATGAAAAATCCTATGCTGCCAATAAATAATACAATCAAATAAGATTAGGCTGACAATAAAAATAGTCAGGCTGTTAACGTTTAAGAAAAAGTCTTGATTAAAAAGCCCCCAGCTAGAATTTTGACAAACGATGGCAAAGCTAACAAGACTGATAGGAAGGATAAGCCGGGTGACCACTGATGCAATTAGCGCCAGAGAAATATTATTCAGCCAACGCATTCCACGAACGTGTTTTAAATCATGGGCACGCCGAGGACGCTTAGATTCTAATATCGCCATTAATATAAATAGGCCGAAGAAACAGCTTAAGCGAATAGCAGGGGCATGATCTATTATCCAGCTTTCCATTCTTACCCCTTCGTATTGTAGGTTGGGCTTTGCCTACAAGGATGTAGGTACTTAGGTTTTGTCAGGAACAAAAACCTGTAGGCTAACAACTTGTCGCGCTAAAGCACGACCTACATTAGATCACAACATACCGCTCTTCGCGAAACGAATTTGAGCCTAAGCGAGAGGTCTTGGCGTGAGGTTGTTGAATGCTAACATCTTAGACTTCTTATCATTGGTTAAATGCTTAGCTTAGAGTATTCTTTGGCTAAGTAAGAGCGCTAGTATTTGATCTAAGGTTAGATCCAAGCATTCAATATCGAGACGAGGGTAAGCATGGAACACAAGTTTTGGCACAACAAATGGGATATAAACCAAATTGGATTCCATCTCGATTATGTTCATCCATTATTGAAACGTAACCTAGAGTTGTTTCAGTTAGGCTGCTCATTAGAAACACCCCAAAAAGTCTTTGTGCCCTTGTGTGGAAAGACCCTGGATATTGGCTATTTGTTATCACTAAATTATTCAGTGGTTGCAGTAGAGTTGAGTGAAATTGCTGTTAAGGCGGTCTTTGAAGCGCTAAAACTTCAGCCAAGCGTGAGCGAATGGGCAGGCGGTAAGCTTTATCAGGCTCAAAACTTACAGGTATTCGCGGGAGACTTTTTTGCTCTCACGAAAGCAGATCTAGGTGATATTGCTTTAGTCTACGACAGAGCGGCCTTAATCGCGTTACCCGAGACAATGCGCTTAGAGTATGCAAGCACACTGGCGAAAATAACCCAGTTCGCCCCTCAATTATTAATCACATTAGATTATGATCAAACAGTCGCTGGAGGGCCTCCTTTTGCTGTATCGACTCACGAAGTTGAATCTTTATACGGTGGCATTTACCCAATACAGTTATTAGAAGAAGCCGATATCATTGAAGAAGAGCCGCGCTTTAAAGCAAAAGGGTTAACCTCGTTTTATCAGCGCGCCTATCGATTAAAATAAATTCAAATAAGAGAGACTGATAAAATAGTTAAGCTGCCTGCTTCCACATAGTGCCACTTTACTTCTAAGTCCCAAATTTTAACCCCATAAATACGCTCAGGATCTGGCTTTTGATAAGCCGGTTTAGGATCTTGAGCCAGCATCTGTTCGATCAGCTCTTTCACGGGCTGATCTAAGCGCTCGCTATGAGTCTCAGCGGCACATAAGGCCTCAGCTGAAAACTCAACCAAACTTAGCTCAGGACTATCACTGGCAATGCCATTGGTCGCATTCGTCAAAGCATCGGCATAAGGCACGTAAGGTTTGATATCAATGATGGGCGTACCATCTAATAAATCGATCCCCGAGATCTGCAGGCGACCGTTTTTAATGCCATCGAGCTTCACGACCGACAAACCGATAGGGTTCGGTCTGTGAGTCGCGCGGGTTGAGAAGACACCGATCTTTTTATTACCCCCTAAACGAGGCGGGCGCACACGTAAGCGAACTTCATCTTCTTTTGGCAATGCTTGGTGGAAAATAAAATTAATCCACAAGTGACTGACATCTTCTAAACCCTCAATCGCTAGCGGATCGTTATATGGAGGGAAGAGCTCAATCTCACCCTTCGCCGCCGGAGCAAGTGCAGGCTGGCGAGGAATAGCAAACTTTTCTTTAAAACACGAATGAATAATTCCGATCGATTTTAGCGAAAAATTTAGACTGCATGAGTCGTTTGCCATATCTATTTTACTATTAAGTTTTGGATCCACATTATTACATATTTAACGGTTAGATATTAAAGGCATTAACCGAAGTTCACATCCGAGTAATTAAATCAATGATAGGAAATAAGTGGGTATTCAGTCCAATTAGGTATTTACAAAGGAACATAATTCAAATATAAATGATAATAAATATCATTACGATTTGGAGCCTATTGTGCAAAGTTGGAAGGAAACAGTCTTACATGGCAATCACTGCTTTGATCAAGAGCGCTGGTACGACGCACAGGCATATTATTTATCAGCCATAGAACAGCTAGAAGTTTTATGGCAGCGTGATAAAGAAAATACTCAACTAATGATGGGGTGGATTGCCGCTAAGCATAATCTGTCCAGCTTACATGAAAGGTTAGATATGCCTAAGGCAGCGCTACAGCCTTTAATGCAAAGTTATAAAGCGATTATGGCTCTTTATGATGATAAATCTTTAGGCGAAGAATTCTATTTTTCTGTCATGAAGGCTGCACGCACTTGTTTAATGCCTCTATTGGAATTTTCTAAAAACAACCCTATTTGTGATTGCTGTAAGGCCTCGCTAGAAGCTTCGTGGCAAAAACTTCAATCTGCACACCCTGTGCTGCATTAATTAAAAACCGCACATCCTTTAAATACTCAGGACATTTTATGTTATATCGTTTGTTAACAGCTTTAGATAGTAAAAAAAGTTTTTCTCGTGTTTCTGCACATTGCGACATTCCTTGCAAAATTTACGACCCTAGCAGTGCACAAATTGCGGTATTGACCATGATTCGTATGGTTGATTTATTAGACGATTTAGCTTCGAAAGATGTCTTAAGTATTAATGATCAGGCACAAATTTCGCGACTAGTTGCACAGAAAGAAGAGCATGGCTTTAAAGTAAAAGAAGAAATTCGTGTGATTTGGGGCGATTATATTAAACAACCCCAATTAGAGAAGTTTCCAGAGCTGCATGAATTAACTCATAGCATTATGCTAGCGGCGTCAAAAGCTAAACAGCACATTGATAAAGCCGCAACGCTAGATTTGTTGGCTAAAGTTAACCGTTTTGCCGAAATATTTTGGATCACGAAAGGAGTCGAAGTGTTCACCGCTACTTGCCCTTATCCTCCTGAGCAGTCAGTTATTTACCCTAAGTTAAATTAAAATATGCTGGGTTTGTCTATTAATCGTGTGACGGGGATGAGTATGCATCCTCGGTTACCAGATGGAAGTTTTATTTTATTACGTTCATTGCAAAGCGGTTCATCTCTACGTGGTTTAGAGCAACGTAGGAACGCGTTGAAACTCGGCAGTATGGTGAAGTGTCGCCATATTCGTTATGGACCTATAATCAAGACCATCGTCATGGTCGATCAACAAGGGCGCTATTGGCTTGAAGGTGAGCATGAGTCCAGTATCACTAAGGAACAGATGGGTCCTGTGATACTGGATCAAATTGTCTCTCGTGTTATTTTCTCTATCTCGAGTTAGCTTACATATTTGACCTCTACATATTTGGATAGGTCGGCCCATCGCCGCCTTCAGGTATCGTCCAACTAATATTTTGATTTGGATCTTTAATATCGCAGGTTTTACAATGTAAGCAATTCTGCGAGTTAATTTGGAACTTGATTTCGCTACTATCAGTTTCAACTTTTTCGTATACACCCGCTGGGCAATAAAATAATGAGGGCTCATTGCGGCCATTACTGAACTCAGTTAAATGCTTAAGTGGAATATCAGAGTTTTGTAGTTTTAAGTGGCAAGGCTGATCTTCACCATGATTAGTATTCGATAAAAATACCGAGTCCAGTTTGTTAAAGGTTAAAATACCATCCGCTTTAGGGTAGGGAATAGGCTTAGCGTTTTTGTAAACTTTCTGTGCCTGCTTAGATGTCGTTGCCGCATAATCTGGCTGTGTGTCTTTTAAAAATAGGGGTAGCTTGCCATTAAGCAGATTGATATCGATAAAAGAAAAAATCCCCCCTAATATCTCACCAAAATGATGTCGAGCTGGGCCCCAGTTTTTTTGTTGATACAACTCAGTATAAATCCACGAATTCTTAAAAGCCTGTTCATACTCGATTAAATCATCATGAATGCGGTTGGCTGCGAGTGCCTCACTAATGACTTCTGCTGCTAGCATGCCAGACTTCATCGCGGTATGGCTGCCTTTTATCTTGGCATTGTTTAATGTTCCAGCATCACAGCCAATTAATAAACCACCAGGAAAATGCATTTTAGGCAAAGATTGCAATCCGCCTTTAGCGATAGCGCGAGCGCCATAGCTAATACACTTACCCCCTGTTAAAAACTTGGCTATTGTAGGGTGTGTTTTCCAGCGCTGCATTTCTTGGTAAGGATCATAAAAAGGGTGTTGATAAGACAGTTCAGAAATAAATCCCAAAGATATCTGATTATTTTCTAAGTGATACAAAAAACCACCACCCCCTGCTTTTTCTTTGGCGAGCGTCTCGTTCACAGGCCAGCCTGCAGTATGTAACACTAAGCCTTCTTTATGCTCTGAATTGAGCGCAGGGTCTATCTGCCATAGTTCTTTAATGCCCAAACCGTAGTGCTGAGGATCCTTACCTGCATCAAGCTGATAATGTGCAATAAGTTGTTTGCCTAAATGACCACGACAGCCCTCGCTGAATACTGTGTAGCTCGCATGAATTTCCATCCCTTGGGTATAGTTATCCTTGGGTTGGTCATTAGCATCTAGGCCCATATCACCCGTAATGACTCCAATGATTTTTTTGTCTCCACCAAATAGCAGCTCACTAGCAGCAAATCCAGGATAAATTTCAACACCTAGCAGCTCTGCTTGATCGGCTAACCAACGGCAAACATTGCCTAAGCTGACGATATAATTATCGTGATTTTTTAATAATTTAGGTTCGAGTAGCTTAGGAAATTTAATCCCCCTATTTTCAGTAAAATAATAAACTTCATCATCGACGACGGGCGTATTGAGTGGTGCTGCCATCGTACGCCAGTCAGGAAATAGCTCATTCATTGCAGTTGGCTGCATAATAGCTCCCGATAAAATATGAGCGCCAACCTCAGAGCCTTTTTCTAAAACCATAACGTGAGTATCAGGGTTTAGCTGCTTTAATCGACAGGCTGTTGCCAAGCCTGCAGGACCCGCACCTATAATTAAAACGTCGACATCCATTCTTTCACGATAGACAGCTTCTTGATTGTTCATAGATAACCTCTCATCATTAATGCCACTAGCGGCAGGCTTTAACAGAGTACAAAGAGAATTAAGTAAAAAGGTCACCCCAAGGTGCTATTGAAAGGGTGAAATAAGGGGTTTTAGGGGTGAGTTAGTGCATTAATTGTGGAAATTAAAAAGCGCTGACACTATCAACCTCCTTATTGGCCAATTCGTCTCTTTACATCATTCTGTCTATCGACCAAGATCAAGTCATAAATAGAGCGGTAGTTTGAACCACTTCAACGAAAATATTGGGATATTCAGCATGACAAAAAGCGTAGTTATTACAGGCGCCTCTTCAGGTATCGGCGCGGCATTAGCTCATGAGTTTGCAAGTCGCGGGTATAATATTGCGTTATGCGCACGTCGTATTGAAAAACTAGAATCACTAAAAAACACATTGTCTGAAAAATACAGCAACATAACCGTTATTAGTTCGGCACTGGATGTAAATGAATTAGAGTCTGTTCCTATCGTATTGAATGATATTAAATCAAGCTTGGGCAATCTAGACATTGTCATTGCTAATGCAGGTATTACCGGCGTTCGCCGCACTGGTAGTGGGGATTTATCGATTGATAAAAGCATCTTACAAACGAATCTTTATGGTGCCATCGCGACAGTCGATGCGGCCGTTGCCATTTTTCGTGAACAAGGCTTTGGTCAGATTGTTGGAATGTCGTCGTTCTCTGCTTTCAGAGGGATCCCTGGCAGTGCGGCGTATTCTGCTTCAAAGGCGGCGTTAACTAATTATTTACAGGCGGTCGGTACTGAGCTATTTCGTAAAAAAGACATTAAAGTTACGGTCATTCATCCAGGATTCATTCGCACAGAAATTGACGACAATATTGATAAGTTCCCTTTTGTTATCGATGCCGACAAAGCTGCGAAAACGATGGCGAATGCGATTGAAAAAGGCAAGTCTGACATTGTTGTACCAAGCTGGCCTTGGGCGGTATTACGTTCAGTAATGCCCAAGTTGCCTGAGTCGATAATTGCTAAAATATTCTAAAGAAATATATTATTAGGTTTGATCTTGATCTTGAATGCTCTCAATTATTTTATCTTTAAGATCAAGGTAATCATGTTTAGAAATCTCTAAAAATTCGATGATCGGTGTTAAATATTCTGGAAAGTGATCGGCGCTGCTTAAGCGCCAAAAATAACGATATTCACTACTGATATCTTTCGCGAGCATTAGAATTGCTAAGTAGGATAAAAGATTGTCATGTACTGCCATTGATTTGTTAAAGGCTTTATCAAAAAGTGGTTGCAGAAGAATTGTTTTACTCACTACGGAAGGTAGTTTCCACTCTTTGGCTAAGCGATAGCCCAGAGTAAAATGATCGACATTATAATGTTCCATCTCTCGGGCAGATAAATCTCTTAGGCTTGTATGACCCACATCCAGTAAAAAATCTTTATAGCTCGCATGATTATGCATCATCACTGGAATGCCAATGTCGTGCAACATGCCAATGCTATAGGCTTTTTCTTGGTTAATCGTGGTCAGTTGAGAGGCTAGATTAGAGCACAGGCTAGCGACCTCTGTTGCTGAATCCCAAAACCGATCCAATCTCCCTAGCTTTTCTAAGGAATTGCGCATGATCGCGGAACGTAAGAGGGTAAATGTTTTATCTTGGCCTAATAAAGTAATGGCCTGCGGAACAGACTCGACCGTTTGGCTTAAACCAATAATAGGGCTGTTAACGGTAGCCAGTAGGGTTGAATAGAGACCTACGTCAGTATTAACAAGGTTTGAAATCACTTGGATGTCGGGATCATCGCTCTTCATAATGTCATCCAGCTGCAATAAAACTTCAGGACAGGATGGAATGATTAAGCCGTTTGTCATGATGAACCTCTAGAAATTATACCTGATCAATTTACTATAGTATTAACTCATCCTTTTTGAGTAATTTTTTAACGTAATTAAGTAAAGAAGTAAGGACTAATAAATACAGCATTATTGATTCATCTTTAATAAAGCTTGAGTACGGTTATCAACCCCCATTTTACCGTATAAATTTCTAATATGGACTTTCAAAGTATTGAGTGAAATAAATAATGTCTCCGCTATTTCTTTATTACTTAACCCTTTTTTTACTAAGGTCATTACTTGAGTTTCACGTTTTGTTAAAGGCTCAATTAAACTATCGTTGAATAGTCTCACGGTAGTAGAGAGCGGCGCACTTTCAATGTACTTTTGTTTAAATGTTTGGCAGAGTTTATCGGGTAAACCAATTAATAAACTGGCCAATGAATGTTGTAAGCCGAGGTCAGTTTTCTCTTGCGCAATAAGAGGGAATAACGACTCGCACAGGTTCCAGTCACTCAATACCACCGCATGCTGAAAAGCCAATTCATAATATCCCGCTTGCTCAAACCAATTAGCAGAATATCGATGTAATTCTTTTTGCTTTAAAGGGCTCAGTGCTTGAAAGTGCAATAATAAAAATTGTCGAAATAAATCGTGATAACGATACCAAGTTCTATGATTATCTAAGGCGACAATAAAAAGATTAGCCGCTTCTAATTCTTTTATGACGTGATAGCTATCATCTATTTCATTGAGATCATTGGCTAAGGCAGGGCAAAACTTTTCAATGCCTGCGGTAAAAATTAAAAAATCTTGTAACCGCTTTGGCTGTAAGGAAAAAACTTCCTCGAATAAATAATCTGCCATATTACGATTCAGGTTCTTAATCGTTGGATCAAATTCTGAATTAGAGTCTAGAGTATGTGCCGACATTGCAGAGAGCTGAATGCCGGTAATCCAGCCTTCCGTTGCGAGTGTCAGTTGCTCGGCTATGGCATGAGTTATTGGCGTCTTTAATCTGTCTTGTAAAAAGCGTAGGCACTCATCACTGCTAAAGGATAAATCATGTTGTTGAATTTCTCTTAATTGGCCATTTGCTCGTCTGCGCGCCAGAGCTAGTTTGGGATCTTGGCGAACCGTCATAACGATACGCAAGCTAGGCGGTAAGTGGTCGAGGAACAAGTTAAAAGAAGGTAAGATTTCTGCGGATTCAGCTTTATGGAAATCATCCATTACCAAGGTATAGGCATGGTTCGACTCTTGGGCAATATCTAAGCGATCAAGGTCATTTAGCAAGCTGATAACGGCGGCTTCAACTCCTTCTTTTGCTAATAGTAGGAGTGCTTGTTGGCCTATATCGGTGATGAGGGTTTGCAGTGCACCGATAATATGCTGCCAGAAGGCTTCCGCCACAGACTGCTGGGCATCAACAATCAGCCAAGCAAAGCTATGCGAATGCGTATGCAACCATTGGCTGACTAACGTTGTTTTACCATATCCTGCAGGCGCAGATATTAATACTAACTCACCGCCATGAGTCTTCTGCAAGCGCGTAATCAGCTCAGAACGCATGAGGTGCTCTGTCTTTAGCGGGGGAATGTAAAAACGCGTGCGTAATAGCATATTGAGGGCCGATATCCTTATGGGTATTCAGGTAGTGGGCTTACTGTAGCGAAATGAATTGGCAAGTGCTAGCGTGCGGTCAATCTGGTAGAATCCGCGCCATAATTTCTTAACCCTTTTTATTGATGGCTGCTAACCCAGCTTGAGGCCTTGATTATGAGCATTTCAGATCAAATTCTAGCGGTAAATGACGACCTACCTATTCGCACCGACAAGCCTGTACATAGCGGCAAGGTGCGCTCGGTCTATTGGTTAACCGAGGCTGATAGCAAGCGCTTGATTGAAGAGAAGGGCTACGACGTAGCGCCTGATGCGCCGTTGGCCATCATGGTAATCAGCGACCGCATCTCGGCATTTGATTGCATCTGGCACGGTGAAGGCGGCATGAAGGGCGTTCCGGGCAAAGGGGCAGCATTGAATGCTATCTCGAACCACTGGTTTCGCTTATTCCGCGAGCAAGGCCTAGCCGACAGCCATATTCTTGATATTCCACATCCGTTTGTCTGGATTGTGCAAAAAGCCCGCCCAGTAATGATCGAAGCGATTTGTCGTCAGTACATCACCGGCTCTATGTGGCGTTCTTATAGCAAAGGCGAGCGTGACTTTTGCGGCATTCAAATGCCTGAAGGCCTTAACAAAGACCAAAAGCTACCTGAGCTATTAATTACACCGTCTACTAAAGGCATTTTAGAAGGTATTCCAGGCGTTCCAGCGGTTGATGATGTAAACATCACCCGTGCCAATATCTCTGATAACTTCGAAGCCTTTAACTTCACTAAAGCATCTGATATTCCGCAATACGAAAAGCTATTACAAGAAGGCTTTGGGGTCATCTCCAATGCCTTGGCAGATCTGGACCAAGTTTTCGTCGATACCAAGTTTGAATTTGGCTACGTGAATGACGCGGCTGGCAAAGAAAAATTGATCTACATGGATGAAGTCGGTACACCAGACTCTTCTCGTATTTGGGACGGCGCTGAGTATCGTGATGGTAAAATTGTCGAAAACTCGAAAGAAGGTTTCCGTCAGTTCTTATTAAATCACTTCGAAGATTCAGACATCTTATTAAACAAAGATCGTATGGATGAGCGTGCAGCGCTTGCTCGCGATAACCTACTGCCAGCCAGTGCGTTAATGAATTTATCGGCAACGTATTTGAGTATTGCGGAGAAGGTTATCGGCGAAAAGATTATCCTATCCGATAATCCAAAAGCAGAAGTCGTAAAAATCTTAAAAGACCAATATGGTTTAGTTGACGAATAATTAGGACAATCAGTACACATGTTTTCAGGTTTTGACTACGGCACATCGAATTGTGCCATGGGTATTATTACTCCCAGCGATAAAGTAACAACATCCTCTTCAAGCGTTCAGTTATTAGCACTAGAGCAAGATAAGGGAGTCGGTAAGGCATTTATGCCTTCTACTCTCTATGCGCTAGAGCGTGAACTCATTTGCGAACAAGTTGGCTTATCCATTAAACCGACTGACATGAAGCAAGACTTTTTAAACTTACGCGCCAATGCCTTATTGCAAGCACGCCGAATTCGTCAGCAAGAAGGCTTGGATGCAAGTGAGCAGAGTTTGTTTTTTGGCCGCGCAGCCTTTGAAGAATATTACGAATTTCCGGAAGAAGGCTATTTTGTTAAATCGCCAAAATCTTTTCTAGGGGCCAGTGGTTTACGCCCTGAGCAAGTCTTCTTTTTTGAAGATATTGTGACTGCGATGATGCAAAACGTAAAAGCGCAGGCTGAAAAAAGTGCCGCGGTATTAGGCATGCATCAACCGATTGAACATACGGTTATTGGCCGCCCAGTAAACTTCCAAGGTTTGAACGCAGAGCAAAGTAATAAACAAGCGATTGATATTTTAACCATCGCAGCGAAGCGCGCAGGGTTTAAATCGGTCGAGTTCTTGTTTGAGCCGATTGCAGCAGGTCTTAACTTTGAAGCTGATCTGATAGAAGACAAAACAGTATTAGTGGTCGATATTGGTGGTGGTACTACCGATTGCGCGATGGTGCGTATGGGCCCTAACCATAAAAATAAAGAGCAGCGTCAGCAAGATTTTATTGGCCATAGCGGTGAACGAGTTGGTGGTAACGATTTAGATATTCAACTGGCAGGCAGTTGCTTAATGCCATTGTTTGGCATGGGCAGTGATCTGAAAAATGGCAAGCCGGTATCCACCAAAACATTTTGGGATGCGGTAGCAACCAACGACATCAGTGCGCAAAGTAACTTTAATAGTTTGCAAACTGAACTTTATCTCGATCAGCTAGTACGAGATAGCGCGGCGCCAGAATTAATAAAACGTTTTATAAAACTGCGTGATGAAAAACAAAATCATCACCTAGTGCGCAGCTCAGAGCAATGCAAAATTGAATTATCAAGTCAGCAACAGCACAGCGTTGATCTTGGCTTTATCGAGCAAGATTTAAGTGAAGCGCTTACCCGTGAAAAGTTTGCCGAAGCCGTGCAAAGACCCATTGAGAAAATGGCCGCATTAATGGATGAAGCCATTGTGCAAGCAGGCTGCAAACCAGACCTAGTCTATGTGACAGGAGGCTCTGGCCAATCACCTGTTATTCGCCAAGCGATTAAAGAAAAAATCGGCGACGTGGAAGTGGTTGATGGTGATCACTTTGGCAGTGTTGCATCGGGTTTAACGGTTTGGGCTGAGCAGCTTTATCGCTAACAGCGCGATCTTTAAGAGTTAGTCGCTTAAGACGAATAATATTGATTCACATCAGCGCGGATTGATCTCAAAAGACTACATTAAGATTTAATGACTCATTTTAAGTGTAAGTGATCTTTATGGAATCTTTCGATCAGTTTGTGCTCGCCAGAGCACTGCATATTGTAGCCGTTGTGATGTGGATTGGTGGTGTTGCGTTTGTAACAACGGTATTGATCCCTTCTTTAAGGACATTAGATAGCGATGAAAATCGCTTGCAGTTGTTTGAGCGCCTAGAAGGGCGCTTTGCTTGGCAGGCCAAAGTCACCACAATACTTACCGGATTGTCGGGGGTGTGGATGCTGAATTATTTACAGGCTTGGTCGCGCTATCTCGATCCTCAATTTTGGTGGCTGCATCTCATGACCGCCATCTGGTTCATGTTTACCCTGGTTCTGTTTGTTCTCGAGCCGCTATTCTTGCATAAGTTATTTCATCGCCTCGCGGAGCAAGATAATGATGGTGCCTTTAAAAAATTACAAATCATGCATGTCATTTTATTAAGTTTAAGCTTGCTCGCTATTGCCGCTGCCATGGCCGGATCCCATGGGTTATTAATATAGTAGTTATTGATATAGTAATTAATGTTATAGCAAGTCCACCCTAGCATTGGCCTAAGCTGGCCTATGATAAACCTCTGCTGATCCATTAGAATTCACCCTGATTGGTAGGGACACTGATTTTGATAAACGATCAATAAAGAATCGTCATCATAAAATAACTATAAAACTGTCAAAATGGGATCCACTATGAATATCAAAGCGACCTTGTGTCTCGCTATCAGCGCGACTATGGGATCGGGAATGGCTTTCGCCATGTCCGATACACCTACGACATCGGTACCTGCTGAAATACCAGCACCAACAGTACCCGTCGAAACCTCTGGGCTAGCCTATGCCGATGACTTTCGATTATTAGCCTACAACGTCTACATGCTGCCAGAAACGCTTTTTAGCTGGAATCATGAAGGCCGTGCTCAAATGATTCCTGATTCAGAAATAGTAAATGGGCAAGACGCTATTTTATTACAAGAATTGTTTGATAATGGTCCTGCGACGACATTAATGAATGGCTTAAAATCAGACTACCCTTACCAAACTCCGGTCATGGGTCGATCTAAAAGTGGATGGGATGCAACACTGGGCGCTTACGCCGATCTATCACCAGAAGATGGTGGTGTAGCAATCGTTAGCCGCTGGCCAATCACAGAACAAATTCAATACGTTTATAAAGAAGCCTGTGGTGCAGACTATCTGTCTAATAAAGGTTTTGTCTATGCGCGAGTCGATAAAAACGGCGCGGCTTATCACCTAATCAGTACGCATGCTCAAGCAGAAGATAGTGCTTGTACAGATCCTGCTGCAACACGTAAAAGCCAGTTCATTGAAATGCAAAACTTCATCGCGGGCCATAACATCCCAGCGGACGAAGTCGTCTTCATGGGCGGAGATTTCAACGTGATTAAAAGCACGTCTGAATACCCTGACTTAATCGAAACGTTACAAGTTAGTGAGCCCGATGCGTTTGCAGGTTTCTCAACCAGCTGGGATCCTGAGTCTAATGGTATTGCCGCGTATAACTACCCAGACCTACCGAGTGAATACCTAGATTATATTTTCGTATCACGTAATCACGCGCAACCAAGCCACTGGCATAACCAATCGTTAGATGTCACGTCTACCAATTGGAAAGTGGGTAACTACCGCTATCAAGAATTGTCTGATCATTATCCGATTGCAGGTTTCTCGTACGCCAATGAAGATACACGTACCGAGAGCTTCCGTGCGGTTAACAATCCTTACCAAGGCGTTCAATTCCAGAACAAGGCCAACGGTAAGTTCGTTAAGATCGATACCAACGCGAGCGACGGTTGGTTAACAGTTAAAGGTGAAGCAAGCGACCCTGCAACAGTGATGAATCTGGATAACTGGTATCCGAAGAACCGTGCTTTCTGCATTCGACATGATGATTGGATTCAAGTGCAAGGCGCTCAGCGTACTGGCTCTTACTGGAACTGGTTCCTTGGCGGAGGCGGTGGTAACTACGCGTTCTTCACCAACCAAGATAATGCCTCTAACAAGCTGCGTATTCGTATCTTAAATGATGATGGCGATTGCCTTAAAAATGGCGATCAAATTGCCTTTGTTGATCGTAGCACAGTGAACGGTGTGGATTATTTCCTACAGCGCTGGCCTTCAGGTTCTTGGCAGGATTACCTGTATATGTGGTCTAACTCAGTGGGTGATAACGAAACTTTTACCATTCACATGGGCGAAGCTCAGAAGCAAGATTTCTCAGCGAACCTTCGTTACGCACAATAGTTATTTGAGAAAGTAGCTATTAGAAAAAATAGTAGAAGAAGTAGTAGAAAAAATAGCGCTGACTGGGCACCGCCCAGTTAGCTGCTAACATTAATATTCATCGACTTAGCAATCGCAACGATTAACGCTAAATTAAGGGTCACATGGCTCGAGGCAAAGCATAGCTCTCGACCTAACGTAGAGGTGAAATTCATACTCTCGTGTTGTGATTTACAGACTTCCTTTTTCACAATCTTCACTTCAGAAAACTGTTCTTCTTTTAATGCCATTAACCAATTCTCGATCTCAATCATTTCTTTTAACGCGATAGTCCGCTTGCTTTCCACCTCGTGATCACTGCGCTGTAAATCATAATCAATAAAATTATGCTGATCACGCATCAAAGCCTGATATACATCTAAGATATGACGTACATGACAACCAATAGAGTGATTAAATAATGGCGCAGGGCAGCAATAGCCATCATCATCCAGTTGCTGAATGAGCTGAACCAGCTCGTATAAAACTTCAATGTTGCCTAAGATCACCTTATTCATGAAGGCCTCCCATGTGTATATACTGCTAGTTACCGTGGTAAATTCATCTATTATGGGAAGTATAGACAGCGATACCCGAGCCGATAAAAAATTGGCCAACCATTAAAGCAAAGGACAGCAATATGCGCAGTGCAGAACATGAAAAAATCAATTACGTAGAATTCCCAGCGAAAGACATCATCGCAAGTAAAGCTTTCTTCAGCCAAGCCTTCAATTGGCAATTCACCGACTATGGGCCTGAATACAGTGCATTCTCGGCGGATAGTACAGGCTTAGAAGGCGGGTTTTACAGCGCTGATGTATCGGCTTCAACCCACAGTGGCAGCGCTTTAATCGTCTTATTCAGTTCAAACCTAGAGCAAACCCAGCAAAAGGTCGAAGCGGCGGGTGGTTGTATTGTTAAAGACATCTTCCCATTTCCAGGCGGTCGCCGTTTTCATTTTACCGATCCAAGTGGAAATGAGTTTGCTGTTTGGTCAAATTGTTGATTTATAAGCTAATCTGTTAATAGCGTAACTGTTAAAAGCGTAACCGCACATGCATAGGAGAGATGATTGAAAGCGCAAAAAAGCCGTTGGCACCTCGTATTGTGCTTATGCTCCTTAATATTGCTAGCTCAGCACAGCGTGAGCGATGAGGTTAGAATATCGACTTTCGAGCACGATACGATCCAAGTCGATGTGTCGATTAAAGTGATCACTAAGCTATATCAGCGCTTAGGCTTCAACATGACTCTCGTTCGATTCCCAGGAAAGCGCTCTTTGGTCGAAGCCAATCAAGGGCGTGTTGATGGTGAGCTTATTCGCGTAAAAGCCGCCTCAAAACTAATACCAAACCTAGTGCGAATTCCCACAGAAGTAGGGCGCTTGAAAGGAATGGCGTTAACGAAAGCCGGTAAACCCCAAGTGATTGGAATGGGAGGCCTGATCGGTAAAAAGGTAGGAATATTACGAGGGGTAGAGTTAACAGAGCGCATTACTCAAAACCTTCCACGGGTTGTAATGAACAGCATAAGCAGCTTGTTTCAGTCCCTTTTATTGGAGCGAGTGGATGTTATTATATTTCCTGAACTGGATGCGGAAGAATACATCAGAGTAAACGAGTTAAGCGATGAAGTGGTCATTAATACCGTCCCCATTATTGAAGTGCCGCTGTATCATTTTATCCATAAAAGTAAGCCAGATTTAATACAAAAAATGACAAAATTATTAGAGAAACTCGAAAGCTCCGGAGAGCTTGATGCTATCATCTACTCCGCAGAACAAGCACGACGCTAAAGAGCCGTTAGGTATTAGAGCAGTAGGAATAAGAACACTAGGAATTAGAATGTCTCCAGAACAAACCTCATCACTGAAAACCCTCACCATCACTGGCTACCTAGAAGGTACCTCGTTTCTATTATTACTGTGCATTGCAATGCCATTGAAATACATGATGGGTATCCCAGAAGGGGTTAAATACATCGGAATGGCACACGGTTTTTTGTTCATCGGCTACATCGTGATTCTTATGGGCGCCGCCAACAAGGTGAAAATGCCACTGTGGGCAATGCCAACGGGCGTTCTTGCATCCGTCTTACCATTTGGTCCTTTTATCTTTGATCATCTATTAAAGAAGAGCTTGAACAAAATATAATTAATCGCGAATCAAGGCTTAAAAAAACTAAGTGCCGCTATTGATTCGCGTATAGCTCCCCTTTATAAAGTTGATCAACTTGTTCAAATTCACTCACGAGCTAAACTATTAATAGCCAGCAAAATTATTAGAAAACCACCATAATACGGATGTTATGCATGAGCTCCTTTCATCGCCTATTTGTAATAAGCCTATTCACAGCATCAGTCGTAGGGACACTAGGAACAACAGCGCTTGCCCATTCTTCACAGATAACTGAACCTACTCAGCCATCGCCTATAGTAACGACCAACAATAGCAACAAAATAAGCCCAGCCATTAACATTTACAATAACCAAAACTATTACATAAGCGAGTGTAAAAAATTCATCGCGCAAGAATTATACGAGCCCGCCTTATTCTCCTGCTACAAAGCCTACCAACTAGGCAGTACCGACATGGGCGCTGTGCTATACCAGCTAGGCAAAAATAACTTTTTTGATGACGTCACATCCAACAACTTAAAACAAAAATACAAAGCCTACAAAGGAAGTCCAGAAATACAGCGCTTACTGCTGAAGATAAAATTTTCCAGCCAAAATAATTACATTGCCCAAGGCAGCATTTATGGCAGCTGGTGTTTAGACGAAGATAACAATCTTGATGCAGTAAGACGATCTTACGAAGGCTACACGCGGCTAGTCATCAGCCCAGCAGGGCACTATATCAATGCCTCGGCCAAAGTAGAAAAGGGCACCTACCAATACCGCAACAACATTCTAAGCCTGGGATACCCTAATTACAGCGAATACCAAGTAAGCCTAATAGACAAAAACCAACTCATTCTTACTGCAAAGGGAATAAACGATCAGGGTATGGAAAAGCCACGAGAAAAAGACAAAAGTTACAGCCGAAAAGCGTGCAGTAAACTGGGTATGCAGCGATTTTTACAAGCACTGGTTAACAGCAAAAGCACAACCAACTGCGATGATATAAGTAATTACCTAGGCAATCAGCTGATCCCCGTACAGTACTTACCTACATCAATATTGAACAAACTGAAAGAAGACCCCGAGCGCTACCATTGCCCGCAGCTTATCCAAAAGATAAGTGAGCATAGCCGGTCGAATGAAGTAAAAAATGACGAACTTGCTAAGCTCAAGCGAGGGACGGATAACCATATCTAATGTTTATCCCGCTAGAAAGCTACAAGCACTGCAGCTCAAAGGTCGTCTCAAACTGAAATGCCGAATGGGTACTGTGACGTTCAGCGAAAAATAAATCAAAGGAATAGGTATTGTTGGCTTCTATACCTAGCTCTTCAGCAATGTCATCAAGATACACAGTCTGTTGTTCACGACCATGAACCCCTCCTAAATCGATAGCGAGCTTACCATTTATGAAAATCCATAAATCGTCATCACCGTTAAAAGTGAATTGGCCACCTTCAACATAATAAAACTTCAAATGAGTTTCTAAGGTGAAGTGATAATTGTGACTATAACCCTGATTGCCAAAACCTTCGGCATCAATAGGAAAAAAATCAAAATCGGTAAAACGATATAAACCAGACTCAACCTCCTGCATTGCCAAGTTTTTATTAATCGCTAAATTAAGCCCCGGAATGGTTTTATACCACTGATCAAAGGTTTCTTTACCATGAGTCGTATAAGTATTACCTGCGTAAACAGGGCGGCCATCCGCGCCAATATCTGTTTCTACTATGCCCTTGTCATAACCAAAAATACCGCCCTCAAAATCAGGATGAGTATCCTTAAAGTCACGAATCAATACCGGAATTTGACGTACACCGTTAAATGGGTCAACGCAACGACATAGCTCATCAAAATCCCCAGGGCTAATCGCCATCGCATTGCTAACAGGAAAAACTGCTAGGGATAGCAGTAGTGCTTTAATTTTATTGAAACCCATGATGTCCCCAAGTTTTATCAGTTAATCCAATCTATTGGTGTTTAAAATTTAGAAAAAGGCCGTTAACCCAGTGCTAAATTCCAAGTTGTGTGTACGTTTTGTCTTTGGGCCGATTTCAGTTTCAAAGCTATGATCACGAAAATCAACATTTACGGTTAACCAGTCTTTTAAAATAATTCGATAGCCACTGCCGATGGTAATCGTGAAATGGTTATCATCAGCAAAGTCTGTATTACCGGCGCCAGCGACTAAATAGAGGGCGCTATTAAAGGTTAAATCTTGGGTCACAAACGTTTCCCCAGGGAATAAGTTGTAACCAACCAGTAGATTATAATATTTATAATCTCTGTCTTTGATGATGGATATCTCATTATCACCAAAATAATATTCAGCCGTTGATGGTCCTGCTTCTGCTTGGCCATAATTGGCTTGTAAGAAAAAGTCCTCCGTCGCATGAAAAGACGCTTTCAAACCTAAAACCGTAGAGCTGCCAAAATCTTCAATAGCCAAGATACCGGCATACCCACCCACCTCAAAAAACTCACTATCAATCTGAGCCTCATAAGCTTCACGCTGCTTATTATCAGGTTCCACGACAATAATGGGATTAATATCCACATCGCCGTCTTCGGCTAAAGCTGAAGAGGGAAGAGTGATGAAGCTCGTACTTAGAAAAGCCGTTAAAAGAAGCTGCTGAAACCGATTCGCCATGTAGAATCCCTCACTGTCTTGTTATCAATCGTATCACCCGTAAGTGAAACCTGACGGTACTCTCCACGAACAACAAAGTTATAACCAACATAATAATTTATGCCGGCACCGATAAATGTATAGTCATAATTAAATTCATTGGATTTACCAACACCGAGCTTTTGCTTTTTTTTCAACATTTGTTTGCCGTAACCCGTACTGATAAAAGGAGTAAATGACCAGCTTTTAATGGGCTCAAATAACAGATTGGCACCATAACTAGTGCCATCCTCCTGATCTCTAAATACTTGGCTTAACTCAACCTCGGTGCCGACAAAGCTAAATAAACGAAATCCCGCGATTAAGCTCGCGGTTTCTGACCCGCCTTGCTGACCCAAGGCAAAACCAATACGCCCTTGTTGGGCAAGGTAATCACCGTGTTGTGTATCGGGTAGGGCAGCTGGCAAGCCACTTGGCGCAATTGTGCGGGCTAGTTTTTCTTGCTGAATCCAGCCTTTCTTATTATGGCGGTTGGCTACTTGATACCAGCTGCCACGACGTCGTAAAACGGTAATTGGCTCATCTTGTTCCATCGTATGAATAATGGGATAGCCGCGGCCAGGGCCAGAATGCATTTCTAAATAGGAGTCGATTACGATGAGCTCGATACTCTCTTCTACGCTCTCAAAGTCGGCACCCTCTACTAAGGGATCAAGAGTATTCGCCAAAGATTGGCCAGAGATAAAGCACAGCGCGAAAAAATAAAAGACCAAACAACTACGAAACATAGCCCAATACCTGATAAAACTTTCGCAAGAAAGTGACGAAAGAACGTGTCCGAAAGAAGCGCTCGAAGTAAGTGTTCGAGGGCTGTCATTATAGACCTAAGTTTTTTAAAAAACTTATCAATAGAAGGGTGTAATTGTGATGAGCTTCGCTTTTACAAACATTAGTAGGGGGTGGCCAATCGATTTGCCAGGCCATATCGAGTATAAGTAGGTCGCAAAATAACTCTACTGAATCAGGAGAAGGTTATGAAAAAAATCAGGCTAACTAACTCCTGTATTTTGATCTTTCTAAGTTTACTATTATCCCCGACTTACAGCTGGGCGAACGATCAAAATATTGATTTTGCGGCACAAGAAAATCAGAAGAATGCTCAGCAAGCTCTTGATTCAGTAAAGATTTTGTCGAAAGAAATTCAGGGTTTAAAGAAATCTGTAGTTGATCTCAATAAAGATCTACTGCTTATGGAAGAAGAATTACTCTTCCCATCGAGCACTCGACTTTCCTTATTTGTTTCTTTGGATATTGGCCAGTTCTTTACTTTAGAGAGCGTCAAAGTAAAGCTCAATGGTAAGCAGGTCGCAAGTCATCTATACAGTGACAAACAGCGCCAAGCACTAGCGCGTGGTGGCGTACAAAGTCTTTACATTACTAATTTGAACTTGGGTAAACACACGATTGCCGCGTTCTTTACCGGCATTGGCCCTAATGGTAGGTCGTATAAACGCGCTACCGAATTGGAATTCCAAAAGAAACAAGGCAGCCAATATCTAGAACTGGCAATCATTGATGATAGTGCCAAGCAAGAAGCTAAATTTACCATCAAGCAGTGGTAAGGGCTTATTATGCGTAAAATTCTTCGGTTCAACCTTAGCCTCAACTTACGAACCTTTCTTCTTATTGTCACAACTATATTCAGTCTATTCGCGGCGACTCTAGCTAATGCAGAGGGCGAGGTAAAATTAAGAGACTTAAAATACGGCACAATTTTATTTGATTATTATCAGCAAAATTATTTCTCTTCTCTTGTCGGTTATGAAATCGCTCATAGTCGTGGAGAACTGAATCACCAAATCAACGAAGCACGCTTACTGCATGGTGGCATGACCTTATCGTATGGCTTGCCTGATGAAGCAGAAGGAATTTTCCAACAGTTACTCAACGCAAAGAGCACTGCAGATAACGACAGCAGTGTTGAGATAACCGATGAAGTGCGCAATAAAGCCTGGTTTTACCTTGCTAAAATGTACTACCACAAAGGTGAAGCAAAAAAGGCT
>Ga0105348_1000685_pt1 | contig 24735 bp, 23 predicted proteins | sample EN8Hudsemesocosm_2_FD_83504 | JGI IMG/M metagenome (GOLD analysis project Ga0105348, IMG submission 83504) | Methane-oxidizing microbial communities from mesocosms in the Hudson Canyon - EN8C Hudson Canyon | ecosystem: Environmental > Aquatic > Marine > Cold seeps | place: Hudson Canyon... | reverse complement strand
TAGTTATTCTGCATTTGCTGTTTGTGGGTTTTTTTCCTGTGAACTGTGGGTTACGGCTACTTTATTCATATCGAGTACTCGTTGCCGCCAAGCATAGATAGCGGGATAGGCGTCGGCAGAGGCCACAATCCCCATTTTCTCATATTGATTCAATCGTAGTAACAGGGCCGTGTCGGCAAAGGTGCGGTCGGTAAGCAGGTAGTTTTGGCTTTGAAGTGTCTGTTCATATTTTCTAAGTTTGCTTGCCAGCTTTTCTCGGGCAGCGTGAATTTCACGCTTGCCACAAAGTATCCTGTTATAGGCTTCAAGGAAGTAGGTACATTGTGCGTGGTCTGCGTTATTGGCAGTGAGTTTGTCTTTGATTAGGTCTTCACTGTTACTACCAAAGCGCTCTTGCAACGCGTTGCCTACTACTAGTTGGTCAAAGGGACGTTGCAGGTATTTGTGCCAACCTTCGGCATCGCCATAGAGATGTACCTTAATATTGGCGCAGGCGTGGGGTTCGCTTGGGAAGAGTGTACCGGTTTTGTCGCCTTCAATCTTGTTCAAGTAATCCAGTATCACCATGTAACCGCTTATTACGCGTTCACCGTGACGTAATATGGGTGGTGCAACGTCGCCGTAGGTGCGCTTAAATGGCTCAGATTGATGAGCCAGAAGTGCTGAGTCAATAATTTCTTTGCTGTAAGGGAGTTTTAATTGATTTAATGCGGCTTCAACTATTTGAGATTCAATATTGCTATCAGCACTTAACAAGCTCAGAGGCGCATTGTTTTTTACCGGTATCAGCGGACGCGGGGCTTGCTTTTTATTCGTTTTTTCGTGTGTATTGTTGGAGACTTTTTTGAGTTTGAGTTCAATTTTTGTTAGGTCAACCGATAATGCTTTTTTAATGGCTTTAAATCGAATTTTTTGCATGAACGATAGATGTTGATTGTTTTTATTTTCATCGGCCCATTTAATTTGTTTCAGCATAAATGGATTAATGCTTTTATCCATGAGTGACTTTGTTTTTGAAAAACTGGAGCGTTCATTAAGCCTGGCTAGCCAATGCATGGTGTTTGGGTATTTAGCGGGCGTTATGGGGACATTAATAAATGGGAACATCATTAATCGTGGGTATACTGAAATATCTGCCTGCGAAAATCGGTTGCCCACTAAGTAGGTATTATCTGACAGTGCATTTTCCACTGTGTTTAAACACTGGGTTAAATACTGGCGTGCATAGTCTTCTTCTAAGGGTGTTAATGTTGTGCCCTTGTAAGATTTTTCCAGATAGAGCAGAAAAGCTGGATCTTCAGAGTTTTGTCTAACTTCCGCCATATATTCGTCGAAGGTTTTGGTAATGCGCAGTACACGTCCAGCGAGTGTTTGGTACATCAGGGAAAAGTAGTGCTTTGCTAATTTTAGTTCAAAGGCTTGCCACATTTTGACCTGAGCATTATCCCATGGGTCTGTAGGATACAGTGGTTGTTCTGGAAAAACGTCGTCCAGATATTCGGTGATGATGTTGGATTCAGCGATAGCGTGGCCGTTATGGACTAACGCAGGGACTTTGCCGTCTGGGTGAATTTTTAAGTACCATGCTTGCTTTTGTTCACCTTTGAGTAAATCAATGATCTTGGTATCAAAGCTGAGCCCTTTTTCCTTCAGCGTAATACGTACGCGACGGCAACAAGGTGATCCAACTGCATCATAAAATTCTAGGTTTTCCATTTTGCTCGGCTTCCGGTGGTTAACTGAATCCGATTCATATTAACAATGTCGGTAATGACGCGAGGGAATGATTATCGTTCCTTTATGGTGTAGTTCTTGAATAGTGGATGCGGAGTGCGGTTCCATGAAGGGGCGATTGTGTTAGGGCGGGATTTAAGTTATAGATCGATGCTTATTCGCACATAATAGATGTCTTGGTCTACACCAATAGGTGTAGTTGTGTATTCAAGTACATTGCCATTGCCAAAAAAACCAGCAAAGGGACTGCCTTTAGCTGGTTTTTGGTCGAAGATATTATTACCTCCGAGTGCGATGGTGACGTTCTCGGTAATTCTATTCTCATACTCCATATCAATAACCCAGTGGGGGCCATTTTCTATATCTTTGTCTATCGGGTGATTGCTTGCGCGGGTTATACCGGAACGCCAAGCACGTACCAGTAAATGATGATGATCTAACTGGTAATTGCCAGTTAGTATTAGCGTATTTTTTGGATTGTCGTATCGGAATGATTCCTGAAGGAGTTCACCAAATATAAGTGCTTCGCCTTGGTCACCCAGAATATCCGGTGTGTTGATAGATCGAACTATTTGCTTATTTTGGTGATAGAGTGCGCTTAATTTCAGAGCTCCGTATTGTTTGAAATTTAAATCGTAATAAGTGTTCAAATCGAAGCCATAGCTTTCACTGTTTAAAGCATTGGTCATGTACTGAACTAATTCTACATCAGCCGCATTTAATTGTTGAACAACGCTCAGAGGAATAACGTTGGGATCTGCTGCTATTTCCGCTGATAAAACAACACCATCATCTACTTGTAGATAAAAGGCATCAAACTCTATTTTTAGGTCTTTCAGTGGTGTGAATACTATGCCAGCACTAATGTGTTTAGATGTTTCTGCATCCAAATCTTCTGCCCCCACGGCTTGAGCAATAGGATCGTCAACCTTATAGAAACCTGATTCTTGGAATACGAGTGTATTAAGATTGAAATTAGTGCTGGTTCGTGAAAAATAAGATTGTGATAGTGACGGCGCACGAAAACCTGTACTGAGTGAGCCTCGCATTGAAACTTGATCATTTACGCGATAGTTAGCTGCGAGCTTACCGTTAAAGGTGGAGCCAAAATCAGTGAAATATTCATATCGCCAAGCATTTTGTATCAATAACTCGTCATTAATATCATTCTCTAGATCAATATAGACAGAAAGGCTTTGTCGGTTTTCTTCAACAGCATTGTCAGGATTAAAGCCCGCATAAGATTGAATGCCTGGTTGGGTAACGGCACCTGTATTTGGACCATCTAATACCAGTGCTCCACCATTGGTATAGGATGCTGATTCACCATCATCGATTTCAAAGTTTTCATGGCGCAGCTCCATACCTACCGCAAAACTTAAAGGGTTTGTTAATTGTTCAACAGTGAATTCTTTAACCGCATCAAAATTTATGGAGTTTTGAAACAGACTGAGTTTACCTGCATCAACTGATGTTGGGCTACTTAACCCTAAGGATGCATTGTTGGAATTACTAATCGTAATATCATAGGCGTTGTAGCCCATACTGTTACTGAGTTCCAAGTCCCATTGATCATTAATTGGATCAATTTTGTAACCGGTAGTCCATGTGAAATCAGTAATATCGGTTTCAAAAGTAGGCGTCATTCCATCAGGGAAGAGACCGCGTACTACCCGATCATCTTGTGGGGTGCGGGGAAAGGCATTGGTTAGTGTATCGCGTCGGTTAAACGTGGCGGTATTAAAAACCGTTCCATGGAGCAAGTAAAACTCACTGTTGAGTGATAGAGCAATATCATCATAAATGGCATCACCTAAGTAATTGCGAACTTGTTCGGGTTCATTGTTGCGCGGGTCACCGGTAAAGTATCTTTGGCGATCATCGGGTCCAGCCCTGTTCACTCCTGTCCATTCTCTGTACTCTGCCGTTAATTGTATGAAGCTGTTATCGGCAAAGGTAAAGCCATGCTCAATAGCTGTTTTATAGATATCTCCATCGGTTTCATCAGATGACCCCCCCAAGGCTGAAATTCGGGAGGTTACTTCATTTTTGAGCACTATATTGATAACGCCGGCGATTGCGTCCGAGCCGTATTGTGCGGCTGCGCCGTCGCGTAATATTTCAATTCTATCGATAGAGGACACAGGAATGGTGTTAATGTCGGGTGAGGATCCGACGCTAAAAAAGAAAAAATTTAACGAAGCTGACGTGTGATAACGTTTCCCGTTTATCAGTATTAAGGCTTGTTCAGCACGCATTCCGCGTAATGTAAAAGGGCGGACATGCTCGGCACCATCAGCAAGGGCTATTCGTGGTAGATTAAAATAGGGTACATGTCGTTGTAGTATCTGCGTTAAATTGTCAAAACCCGTACGCTCAATTTGTTGTGAGGTGATTATGTCGACAGGTGTGGGTGATCGACCTAATTCACGTCCCTCTTTGCGAGTGCCTAAACTGACGTCAATATTTAGCAGTTGCTCCAAGCTTAGGTCAAATAGATCTAAGTCTTTCGTTTTCAGTTCTTGTGCGTATAGCGAAAGAGGGAATAGCGAGCTGAAGAGTAACATGCACCATAATATAGGAAGGTAGATGCGAATAGTGGGTGTTTGTATAAATAGCGGTATAGTTTTATACATTATATCAACTACGATTGTGCGCTTTCTTAGTCTGTAGTGTAGTCAATATGGATTATTATAGTAGTTATGTTATTTGGTAAGCTTCGCCTTGATCAGTGTTTTGATTCGGGTGGAGTACAGGGGTTGTAATACATTTAGTTCAACCCCTAAAACTATTAACAAGAATGCAATAACAAATGAGGGTGATCAAATTTAATCACCATTCCTCTTTAAACGTTCTTACATCAATTTCGTGGGACCAAGCCTTCTTCGGTTGGTTATGCAACATTTCATAGATATCGACAATGCCTTGTATGCTGATTAATCCATCTTCGCCTCTCGCTTCGAGCATATAAGGGCGAAGTTTTCGGATTCTATCACCATCGATAGGTCCGTCGATAACGACATTGCTTACATGAATACCTAGTGGCCCGAATTCTCTACAGAGTGATTGCGACAATGCGCGGACACCAGCTTTAGCAGCGGTAAACGCTGCGGCATAGGGTTTACCTCTTAGTGCGGCACTGGCGCTAGTATATAGTAATGTTCCTATGCCTTGAGGCAGCATGGCCTTAATTGCTTGTTGGCTAAATAGAAAGCCGCCAAAACATGAAATACGCCAACAGGTTTCGAAAAAATCAGGTTCCATTTCCAAAAAATCACCGACCATACCATTGCCAGCGTTAAAAATACTTAAGCTGACAGTACCTATTTCATTGGCTTTCTCAAATAAATCAATCATAGCTTCTGGCGAGGTTGCATCAGCGACTAGACCGGTTGCTTCACCACCTTCGGCTCTAATTTTTTCAGTAACCAATTGAATTTTCTCCAAGGTACGACCTGCCGCAAAAACATGGTAACCACTACGGGCAAAGCGTTTACATAGCTGCGCACCTAATCCGTTAAGGGGGCCAACACCTATTATTACAGCCACTTTTTTTGACATGTTATTCACCATTTAAGAATAAAAGATGTGTAGAGTGCGGTATTTGCCGCATGGGTAAATTTGTAAGCGTGGATAAAAGGATGAGGTAATCTATCTTTTTAATTTGGCTTGCAAAACGCAAGTGATAACTTATCGTCTAATACTTGCCCAATACAAGGGTGTTAAGCGGAATGGAACACTTGCCTGGTAAGAATGATGGCTAATTTCGGCGGCTAATAAGAAAAGGAAAACTTATCTCGTATTATCTGAACTATGATTAAACGTGTGTTACGTAAAAGAAATTTATATAAACTCTTAGGGATACTTAAGTTACAGATCGAAATGATACGAAGAAGCTTTTATGGTCAAAATATGAAGAAAATATTCGTCCTATTGTTGATAGCTATTATGTATGTGTGTGCCCATGTTTCTGCTCAAGAAACGCTGGCACTGAATTACCTCAAATATCCACCACTTTCTTGGGAAGAAAACGGGGTAATGCGGGGCATTATGGTGGATATTCTAAATGAAGCGTTTCAACAACGTATGGGGATAAAGGTTAGCCACCATCAACACCCATGGAAAAGGGCTCAAAAGCTAGTAGAAAAGGGGCAAGCAGACGGGTTTAACACTGTACCTACACCTGAACGAAGAGAATATACAAATATAAGCAATGAACCTGTAATTGTTGTAGATATTACGATGTTTACCTGGACAGGAAACCCAAGTACAGGGGATATTCAGGCGGTTGAAAATATTTCAGGTTTAAAAGGCTTTCATTTAGTAGATTATTTGGGGAATGGTTGGGCCAAACGAAACCTAGCGGGCTTAGATATCTATTGGGCACCGAAAATGGATAACGCACTACAAATGCTGGCTAAGAGAAGAGCTGATGTATTTGTGCAGAACTCAATGGTTACACACTACAATATCAGACGGTTATCACTGCAAAATAAAATTATAGAAATTCCGAACTCGTTAAGCAGGGTTTCATTTAACCTGTGTATAGGGAAGAAGTCACCATACGCCAATATAATCCCTGAATTCGATGAAACGATAGCAACTATGCGAGAAGATGGTTCTCTACAAACCATTTACGATCGTTATAAATGATCAATAAATAACCCTCTTTATATATTAGATATCCTGTTTATGAAACTCTAAATTTAAAAGTATCACATGCAAAGAGCAGAGATAGTAGCCATTGTTAAATAGTACTCTCGCATGATTGAATAGATATTTATAAGCGCTGTTCAGTCTAGGCGATTCATTTCATTGAGTGTGAAACTTTCAACTGCACCTTCCGTTGCCTCCATGTAAACTTTAAGGTGGTTATTGTTCATATGGGTTTGCCATAGCTCACGGATTTCCCAGTTTTCATAAAAAATAAAGACAGTGGGTTTATCATTATCCTGGTGCAAATCATATTGAATACATCCTTTTTCTTTTCGTGTTGGCGTTAATAGTTTTAGAAGCTCAGACTTCACGAGTTCTACTTTATCTTCTTTTGCCGTTATATGAGCAACGATGGTTAGTGTGTTTGTCATTGGTGATCACCTGGGTTTTCATTTGATGCTATAAATGGATAGGAAAAAGTCGTACGGCAGTTAAAATCCTTCCAGTACTATCTTCCCCGTTGAGTTACCGTGCTCAATAGTTTCATGTGCCCGTTTTAAGTTTTCTGCATTGATGGTTCCGTAATGTTCACCGACAGTGGTTGTTAATGTACCGTTATCGATCAGTGTCGCCAGTTCATTTAGCAGCCAGTGTTGCTTTTCTAAGTCGTGGGTGTTGAACATAGAGCGTGTGAACATAAATTCCCAATGCAAAGAGAGTGACTTGGTTTTTAACTTCATAATATCAATGCCGGACTGCGGATCATCAATCAGTGCGAACTTACCTTGTGGTGCTAGTACTTCAATTAGTTGATCAAAATGCTGTTCAGTATGGGTAAGACTGATTACATGGGTCACGTCATCAATGCCGATACGCGCAAGCTCATCCGTGAGTGGTTTGCTGTGATCGATTACATAATCAGCCCCTAATTGTTTTACCCATGCTTTGCTTTTTGGGCGCGAAGCCGTACCAATAACTGTAGCGCTGGTGAGCTTGTTCGCTAATTGCGTAAGAATGGAGCCGACGCCTCCGGCTGCACCTACAATCAAGATACGTTCCTTTACTGCTTTAGCTGCAGATTGAAATGCTGATCTTGTAGATCCAGGGTTTTGTTGAAACCCTAAACGATCAAACAATAATTCCCAGGCTGTGATTGCAGTCAGTGGCAGGGCGGCAGCTTCGGCGTTGGATAGTGATCCTGGTTTATGCCCGACGATGCGTTCGTCTACTAGGTGGTATTCAGCATTAGTACCGGGCCGAGTGATATCACCGGCATACCAGACTTTGTCGCCAACCCTAAATAGTTGGCACTCTTCACCCACGGCCACGACTTCGCCCACACCATCCCAACCGATGATCTTATGATTCTCATCCTCAGGTGCTACGCTCGCGCGGACCTTGGTATCAACGGGGTTTACTGATACGGCGCTGATTTTAACAAGCAGATCACGTTCGCTTGCTGTTGGCTTGGGTAGCTCGATATCTAGCAATGCTTCTTGATGCTCAATATCGTGTGGTTGCAGGTAACCTATGGCTCTCATTTGATGTGCTCCGGGTAAGTTGTTGGTGCTATTATTTGGTAATTTGTATAAACTTAAAACAGGGTAATGGTTTAATTACTTTCAAATATATTTTGATAATGAACATATCTGATCTGACACTATTTGTTCGCACTGCACACACCGGCAGTATTACAGCATCTGCCCAGCAACTGGGTATCTCGCCCGCTGCTGCCAGTGCGGCATTGAAACGCCTGGAAAAACAATTGGGTGTGCCATTGTTTATTCGCTCCACCCGGCAATTACGCATCACCGCAGAGGGCGAGCGCTTTTTGGTGTATTGTCAAAAAGCGTTGGCGTCGTTGGAGGAGGGCAAGGCATCGCTGACTGAAATGCAGGGCAAAATTGCAGGGCAGGTGCGCTTATCTATGCCATCAGATTTGGGCCGCAATCAGGTGTTGCCCTGGATAGATGAAGCGATGGATGAGAATCCAGCATTGTCGCTTCATTTGAGTGTTAGTGATGCGCTTTCCGATTTTTATCTGGATCGGGTTGATGTGGCGCTGCGTTATGGTGAGCCGGAAGACTCCTCTATGGTTGCCTTTCCTATTACCACTGTCGATCGCGTGGTGTGTGCCTCACCCCGTTATCTTGCCAAGTTTGGAGAGCCGCAAGAGCCACAGGAATTAACTTTACACAATTGCTTGCTATATCGAATGGGCGCGCGATTGTATGATACCTGGGAATTTAAAAACGATGACGTCCCAATAAGTGTAAAGGTTATCGGTAATCGTGAAAGCAATGATGCCGAATTAGTACGCCGTTGGGCCGTCGCGGGAAAGGGAATTGCTTTTAAATCACGACTCGATATGGCGGCTGATTTGCACAGCGGTGCCGTGAAGGAGTTATTGAAAAGCTATCAATCTGCACCTTTGAATCTTTGGTTAGTGTGCCCTAGTCGTGAACAGGTAACGCCTGCAGTGTTGATGTTGCGTGACTTATTTCGTGAAAAACTGATTAAGTTAAAAATGAGTAAAACTGATTTTCAGTAAGAGCGCTGTATTATCTCACATAAGGTCTATTTGACGTAATGGAATTACAATTGGCAATTCTTCTATTTGCACTATCGGCATCAATTACCCCCGGACCCAATAATATTATGATTATGGCTTCTGGCGTGAATTTTGGCGTTAATCGTAGCTTGCCGCACCTGCTTGGAATCTGTTTTGGCTTTCCTGTGATGCTTATTATGGTGGGGTTGGGTTTAAGCACCATCTTCGTGGAATATCCGTCCCTCCATGAGGTTATCAAAGTGCTAGGTTTGATTTATCTACTCTACTTAGCAAGGAAAATTGCATTTTCAGCACCTGCTTCGCTTGAAGGTTCTGTTTCCAAGCCATTCAGTTTTTCTCAGGCTGCCTTTTTTCAGTGGGTTAATCCTAAAGCATGGGTTATGGCAATAAGCGCTATTTCCGCTTTTACATCCCCGTCATCAGGTGTCTATATTGAAGTGTTAGTTATCTCTCTGATATTCTTCTTGGTTACTTTTCCCTGTGTTGGCGCTTGGCTTTTCTTTGGGGTAGGGTTGAAGCGTTTTTTACGGAGTCAAAATTATTTGAGACTATTTAATGCCTCAATGGCCTCTCTATTGGTTGTTTCAGTATTGCCCGTTATTGTTGGCTTGATTAAAACGTATACAGCTTAGTGGGGGACTGTTATCTTCTGGGTCCAATATAGCTCGTTTCCTAAAAATGGTTAGGTGGGCTGCAGTTCATATTAAGTTAGTGAATAAAGTTAATTCATAGAAAGTAAGGTATTGAAATGAAAAAAAGGTTAAAGAAAAAGTTATATTTGGATGAGTTTGCTGTAATGGGCTTTGAGTTTTCTTGCAAAATCAAACCGGCTGCTAGTTTGACGACTGATGAGTTTTTTGACGCATTAATTGAGTTAATCGCAACAAGAAATCTGATGATCAATGGTAGTGGGCGGGAATTTGAATTTTCTTGTTATGTGACTTCTAATAAGCGATATGAGTCTGCGACCGAAGATGATATAGCCACTTTGAAGACATGGTTGGAGTCAAAGGATGGTGTTGAAGATGTGAAAGTATCAGGTCTTTCCGATGCCTATTATGGGGATTAACAAGGTTATCTACCCCATTCTTTCTATTTTTGAATAGAACCAAATGACTACATTGTATGCTCCCTTTCAGCCCCTACTAACGGATTCAGGTCTGCGGTGTTTTTCGCTTAACATGCAGCAATATCCGGCAAGTAGAGGCCTAAGGGGGATCATTCACTCCTACTTACAAATCAGTACACCGAAAGCAACGCCTTACCCGATGATACCTGATGGGACGCAAGCACTTTGTGTGAGTCAGGATGGAACGATGATCTCGGGTGGCATCAGTCAGGCGCTAAATATTGAATTGCCCGCTCCGGATGAGTATTTCGGTATTCGTTTTTACCCGGGTGCTTTACGCCATTTATTTAGCGTTAATCTCAATGAAATTGGTAATCAGTTGGTAGATGGAGAGTTTTTCCCTGCTCCATTTATCGCACGCTTGCATGAACATATTTATCAGTATTCTGATTTTCACCAGCGCGCTCAGCTCTGTGATCAATGGCTATTACAACAACTAGAGCGAAAGCCACTCAGTATTTTCGATCAAGCACTGGCCTTTATTTATAAGTCTTGCGGAAATATTGAAATTGCTCAAGAACTATCCGCTAATATAGGTGTAAGCAGCCGGCACTTAAACCGGCTTTTCCAGCAGCATACTGGCTTGAGTACAAAATCCTTCGCACAAACTATTCGCTTCCAGCACGCCTGTAAACATCTCTCTCTACAACCTGAAAATTCACTGCAAACCGCATTGAAGCTAGGTTATTTCGACCAGGCACATTTACTAAATGACTTTAAGAAACGACTGGCGCAAAGTCCTGTCGTCTTTTTTAATCGCTTTATGTCCGATTTTTACAATAGCCCTGCTTAATGATTAAGGAGACTAAACTCCGCTTTGTTTATGAATAATGAAATAACGGAGACCTCAATGCAGGCACTAATGCAGTTTTCAAAGTCGCAAATTTTGGCCATGGGAGAAGGACAGTTTTTTGGTGAAGGTAATGCTCAATTACCGAATTCAGAAATGTTAATGATTGATGAGATTAGTCATATTTCCCGAAAAGGCGGCAGTTACGATCTTGGCCAGCTACACGCCACGTTAGAAATACAGCCTGATCACTGGTTTTTTCCCTGCCATTTCCAAGGTGATCCAGTAATGCCTGGCTGTCTAGGGCTTGATGCGCTGTGGCAGTTGTTAGGTGTATTTCTTGGTTGGTCAGGTTTGCCTGGTAGAGGTCGTGCTTTAGGGGTTGGTCAAGTCAAATTCAGCGGTCAGATCTTACCAGACGCAGGCTGTATTCATTACCAGCTTAATATTAAACGTGTCATCACTAAACCTTTGGCTATGGGAATAGCAGACGGCCAGGTTATACATCAAGGTAAAGTCATTTATCAGGCAGAAAATTTGAAAGTCGGTTTGATTAAGGCCGGCAAGCAGTGATAAAAGATGTAGTGATCAGTGGTGTTGGAGACGATTGTCACGCGATGGTTTTGCGGTAAAGGGATTTGAGTTCTCATGTAATCTCGATAAAGTATTGAGTCTAACTTCGGATGCGTTTTGTTGACACTTTAATTGAGTTAATAGCATCAACAAAACTAATGATAAATGGCATTTGGAGAGAGTATGAGTTTTCCTGCTATATTACATCAAACGAGCGCTATGAGTCTGAGACGGAAGAATATATAGCAGCTTTGAAGGCCTAGTTGGAGTCTATGGATGGTATTGAAGACGTGAAAGTATCGGCGCTTTCAGATGCCTATTATGGCGGTTAAGCACCGTAGATAGTGTTAATTCAAACAACAAGTGTGGGTTGCTAGCGCTTGCTGCGTATACTCCTCTTGAGTGATGTCTAGGGTACTAAAAGAATGTTACTCAGTTCGTGCCCTTGCCAATGCTAGCCCTTAACTTTTCGAATTCCTGAATGGTGTATTCGATATTGGGTTCAGTTACGAAGCGACCTAAAAGTTTAGTGCCGGGTCTGCCCATTTCTGGAGGGCTATTGCGGTTAAAGAAATAGGAAAATCCTTCACCTGATTTTAAATGGTCTGCTGTAACCTGAAGTAGACGGTCGTCGCTTTTTCTCGATGCTGTATTGGGGGACAAATACCCTGCGGCTTTATTATATTGGTACAAGATTTCTGGTCTCGCCAAAAAAGCTAACACTTTTTTCGCTGCATTTTTGTGTTTTGATTGTTTCGGAATGAACAAAAGGTCTAGTGGCGCTTCCTCATGCCACGGCAGAGAAGGGTTGATCTTAGGAAACCTGAAAAAACCAATGTCAGGTCTAATTTCATCGGGAATGCTGGATAGTATAATGTTGCCCATCAAATACATGCCGCCTATTTCGCGGTAGAGGAAAGGCGGTACTTGTTTGAACTTCAATTGATGGCTGTCCTTGTTAAAATAATCACGATCAATTAGGTCCTTCCAGAATTCAAAGGTCTTTTGAACTCTGCTGTCGGTATAGGGGATTTTACCCGCAGTGAGTTGTGTATGGAATTCAAGGCCGTGCAATCGTAGATTAAGATAAGAGAACCAACTGGCGGCCGGGAAAGGTTGTTTGGTACCGGTCAGAATGGGGATGACGTTAGCCGCTTTAAAAATTTCACAGACTTCTAGAAATTCGTCCCAGCTTTGTGGAGGCGTAATCTGTAATCTATCGAATAGTGACTTCTTGTAAAAGAATCCCCAAGGGTAATAGGATAGGGGTAATCCGTACGGCTTACCTTGAACGTTCATTGAATCTTTTATATTTGTGAAATAACGATCAAGTCTTTCCTGTTCCCATAAGTCTTCAAGTGGTTCAATCCTTCCCTTCATCACAGTTTGTTCAAAGTTATAACCAGCAAACCCAAGATAGATGTCGACTGGGCAATGAGGGTTCTTTAAACATGCTGCTCGTTCTTCATGGAATTCTTCGTTTTCTTTGACGGCATAGTTGAGTTGAATTTCTTTATTCTCTTGATTGAACTTCCAGACTATTTCAGCCAAAACGTCACGATAGTTTCCAGAAATATGAACGGTGTGGAGTACTACAGCTTCTTTTGCATGGGAATTTAACCAGAAGGGAGGACCCCCAAAAGAGATTAGGGTAATCATGATAAGAATCTGAGTAGTTCTTTTCATTAACCCTCTTTAAGCTATGTCATAGAGCACTTTAAGGTAGAAATATTCGAAGATAATCTAATGATGATTAGCTTAAAAGTAGACGCAGAAAGATCGTTGGTCAAAGTTGTTTGAATAGAGTTGAAAGCCCTAATGTCGTGTAAGCGTTTGAAAAAAATATGTATTATAGTGGAGAGGATTTTTCTGATGAAAATCAATTCGCCAAATTAATGTGAGAAATACTTCATCCGTAATCACCCGAACCTATATGTACTTAGTTTCTATTTTTCGTTTATCTAGTCCGTTGATTTGGTTAGGTCTTTTTGCTCGGTACTTTCTAACCAGTTAGGCCCCTTGTATAGAATGCGAAGGTCACGGTGTTTGATGACATCTTTGATCATACAAACAAACTCATCGGTACATAACCGAATGGGATTGAGTGTGGTCGGTTGACGACTGGTTAAACCATACTTAAGTTCACCAGCATCTTTCTCATCCACAAAGGTGCCAAAAATCTTGTCCCAGATGATAAGTACTCCAGCGTAATTGGTATCGATTTGTTGTGGGTTGCTACCGTGGTGAACACGGTGATGTGAGGGTGTATTAAAGAACTTCTCGAACCTGCCCAATTTATTCACAACTTCAGTATGGATAAAGAATTGATACGCGAGGTTTAATTCAATAGTTATAATCGCCCAGTCCTTATTGAAGCCGATAAGGGCTATAGGCAGCCACCAAATTAGCCAGCCGAAGTTTAAGTCATAGAGGAAGTTTTGACGTAATGCGGTAGAAAAGTTCATTCTTGTCGATGAATGATGGGTAACATGACCTGCCCATAGCCAACGTACGTTATGCATCGTGCGGTGGTACCAGTAAAAAATAAAGTCCACGGCAAAGAAAATGAGAGCAATGCTCCAGATACCGTCGGATGGCTGGTATTGGAATCCGAATTGATAAACCGTGTCGTAGAGCCCGGTAATGACGACCGCGATTAAAATACCGTCGGCAATTTTATACATTGCACCTGTGGTTGTGCTGGCTAGTGTTTCCTTGAAATCATAGACGTCGGTGCGTCCTTTTTTGTGCCAGTAGTAGGCCTCTCCGCCGATGATCGCTACAAATACTAGTCCGGCAGTCAGGATAAAGCCGATGGCGTGAAGTAGGTCTTCCATTATTAAGTCTCTTATTCTTATTGGCTGTAGCGAGTATCAATTTACACAACAAATATAGAACAAGTTCGTCTCTGTATATTGACCATGTGAGTCTAAAGTTTGACAATCTGCGCCAAATCCATCAGCCTGTGCAACATTATGCTTAATAACCTACTAATCACCTCCGATGTAGCTGGCTTCTTAGCGGACTTTCTTGATGGTAGAACCGATTCGTCATTGTCTGGTGTGAAGTTGGAGCTGGCTAAACTATCAACGAACAAACACATATCTTTTGAGGATTGGTGGGCGCTGCTAGGTAATTTGGATCGCTGTTTAGGAATACCTGCACTTGGTTTGGAAATTGGTTTACATATAAAGGTGCAGCATTTTGGTTGTTTGGGATATTTATTAAAGTCGAGTCAGGACTTAAATCAAGCGCTGGTTTGTTTTGAGCGATTTCAGCGGCTTTTGTACGATGGCAATAAAGCGACGGTTGAGTATGAAGAGTGTACCGATGGCATGCATGCCTTTTTGGTGTGGGAGACAGGTTATGGTTATTCAAGTCAATTGTCCGATGAGTTATTGATTTCTGGCTTAATGGTAGTGTCCGCCACTATTCTGCAGGATGAAAATTTAAGACCCATTCGGGTCGATTTCACCCATGCAGTGGAAAAGGATATTCAGGTTCACTATCAGGACTTTTTTGGGTGTGAGGTGCGTTTTGGTCAAAGTAACTTAAGTGTTGGCTTTCCGGCAGATTACCTTGCTCTGCCCATTGTGGGTAGCGATGAAAATCTACACAAATTACTTAACTCTCAAGCCGTGAGTTTATTGGCTGAAGCTCCAGCAATAGAGAGCGTGGCAACAGGTCACGCGATAGTTCTTTCATCGAATTCTGCATTTATGAATCGCGTACATGAAATATTGGTGAGAAGTTTGCAGCAAGGTGAGCCTACTGCGGAGGTGATTGCCATTCAGTTAAACATGTCAACGCGAACATTTCATCGCAAGCTAAAGGAGGAGGGCGCTGTTTTTCGGGACGTGCTCCGGGAGGTACGTAAGATACTGGCGCAGCAGTATTTGTTGGATCCTAAGTTACGGTTGCCGGAAGTTGCTTTAATGTTGGGCTATTCAGAGCAAAGTGCCTTTAGTCGCGCGTTTAAGCTATGGTTTGGGAAAACACCGCTTGCTTATAAGAATGAGGGTAGATGACCTAGGTATTCGAACACAAACCTTAAGATGTACAGCAGCAATGTTGAGCATTCTAATTGTAAGTGTAAGTTTCTCTAAGCGTACTCCTGAATTTAATAAAGTGTGGTGCCCGCTGGTTTTCTTATAGCGCATCAGACCAAAGATTGTGTTTGGGGGAAGTTTATTATTTTGGAGTGACAGCTAGAGTACACGATTGCTGTAGTAGAGACTGAGACACTAACATTTACTGATAATACATCTGGGGTCGTTGAGCTATTCGGGTTTAAAGGTTATGTACTTGAACTTGATCCGAAAATGGCTAAGGCATTGTTTTAGCAAAAGACTATTTAAACGAGTTAATAAACAACATGTAGGCTGGTGCCAATTTTCACTCTTATCGTCTCTGGCGTTTGTGCCATATGCTGCTACAGTAATTCTTAACTTGGAAGGTATAGAGTGGATCTAACCTATGTTTGAGCGAACGGACGAATGAAGCAGGTTTTTGTAGCGAACCCAAAAGGAGGGTGTGGGAAGACAGCCCTCGCTACTCAGATCGCCAGTTACTACGCAGCCCAAGGACTTTCCGTTGGCTTAGCAGACCACGACCCCCAGCGTTCATCGTTGGATTGGTTGAGGTGTCGACCTTCTCGTTATGCTGATATTACCCCCATCGCTACTTACAGCGGGGAGCCTATTCTTCCTCAGAAATTTGATTTGGTTATTCACGATATGCCAGCAGCTTCTAGCTTAGAATATATACAGCAGAAAGCTCGATGCCGTGACAAGTTGTTAATCCCCATGCTGGCTTCGCCAACGGATATTAAAGCAGGTATTCGATTTATGATGATGCTTAATCGTGAGGGCTGGGTTGGTGGTGCAGGTCCTGAAATTGGTTTAGTGGCTAACCGGGTGCGTTCCAATACGAATTACTTTAAGGTGCTGGTCTCTTTTCTTGAACAGGTGAATATGTCTCTTATTACGAGTATTCGTGATACATAGAATTATATTCGTGCCATGGATAGTGGTGTTAGTATTTTTGAGCTGCCTAAGAGTCGCGTGGCTAAGGATCTCTTGCAGTGGAAGCCTCTGCTAGCTTGGCTTGAGAACACAGTGGAAGTTGAAGCCCCACTTCCCGCTTAAACGGCGAGATATCAGTTTTTTAAACCTCGTCCCAATTGCTTTTTGCCTTGTACATTATTTATGTGTGGACACTGTCAGAATCCCTATCTATTGTCATTAGGTTAATGGTTACGATTGTGTAAAAAGAGTTTTTCTTATGTTTGATGAGCACGGTAATTTCAAACTAGCCATCGTAAATGATGTTTTGCTTTTTAAACCAATGGGAGGCTGGAATACGACATTGGTAGAACGTCTTCTACAGGAAGTGGAAGAGACGTTTACTATTCTTGAGAATAGAAAGTGGGCGGTACTGGACATAGCAACGGAGTGGGATTTAGTGACGCGCGGAAACGGATGAGTTGCTGAAGGGGTTAGAAATTTATGCTCAATCGAGGGGAATGACTCATCTCGTTTTTGTTTACCGCCTTGGGGCGCAAGCCTTCCAGGCAGAGTAAAATATCATTAGTCATCCGGATGTGTCGCGTTTTTTTACTCAGGACATTCAGGCGGGTATTGCCTATCTAAATGAGCAGGGTTATGACATAGATATCGAGAGTGTCAGGGCACTTGGTTTTTAGTTTTTTAAATAACCTAAGTCGTAGAGTGATTTCTTGCTATATGTTTTTAAAAGATTAAGGAGGGACCCTAAGCTCAAGCACCCTCCGTATTAGTATTATAAACGTTAAGGCTTAATCCCTGCCGCCTTGCGTTCCATTGCTGCAGCAGATCGATAGAAGCCAAACATATTCAAGTTACCGCCTTGGATTCCAAGATAATCAAGTGAGTATGCCTTAATAATATGGGCTAGTTTGTCTTCTGGATTGGCTTGAATGACGACATCGCATAATTCGGTAACCAGTTGATGCTCGCCAGCTTTTTGTAGCTCGATGGCGCGAGTCAGTATTTTAGCAGCACCGCCGGAAAGATTAACCAGTTCGGTAGCGCGGTGTTGTGGGGGTAACGGGCTTAGTCCCGTGCCTTTACCGTCATACCAACCCGTCATATTCCGATAGATTCCTCGCACCGACCAATCCACACGGCCGTAGCCCTCTTTGAGGTGTGATCGAGCGGCTAATGCTTCGGGAAGTTTTATTGTAGCTACAGCTTCTTCGACGGATTTTCCTGTATTGATCGCCTTGATGGTTTCATCGTAAACGTATCGAATGCCTTGGCTGTGGTGAATCAATATATCGCGAATTTTTTCTTCACCGACCACGGGCAGGGTGTGGCTTGGGATCAAATAGTGCGCATTCAACTGCAGCATGCGATCCAGCGATTCGTACCAACCTTTAACCTGGCGTGATTCAAACATAGGTGTAGATAGGTTTGGGAAACTCTCATAATAGAGATCGCCTGAAAATAGGGCCTTTTCTTCGGGCATCCATACCATAAGGTGTCCCGGTGTTTCCCCTATGGTGTGATACAACTCAAACCTTTTACCACCAAGCTCGAAGGCGTATTCTTCATCAAAGCTGATGGTAGGTTTCACGTACTGCTGTTTATCATCGTGTTTAAATGGGCTTTTAAAGGGTAATTTCTTGGCGTAATCCGGTGCACCTTTTCCGGTCTGAATATCGCGGCTTCGATCGTGGTAATCACTAAACCATCCCAGATCCTGCTGCATCATTTCTAGCGCTTTGTTGGTGGCAATCACCTGGGTATCGTTTTCCATAAATACGGGGCTGCCGTATATATGGTCGATATGAGCGTGGGTGTAAATTATGTATTTAACCGGCTTGTCAGTTATTTTCCTAAATTCCGCAAGGACTTCTTTGGCGACTACTTGGGCTTCACTGGTATCAATAATAACGAGCCCTTCATCAGTGATAACCATCATGATGCTACCTGTGCCGAACCCTCGAGCTAGATAGATATCATCTGATATTTTCTCCATTGTTGGCGCGAATAGCTTTCGTATTTTAGCAATGGTTTTTATAGTTTTTATCTGCACTTTGGGCGGCGGCGGCGGGGTATATGCTAAGGTGGATTCTCCCGGTTTATTTGGGGTACGGACTACAGGTTTTACATCTGATAGGGAGATATACCTTGTCAGAAGAACTGCTAATAAAGCGATAATGAGAAGAAATTCGACCAGGATAATGATCTTAGATGTTTTTGAACTTTGCATTATTATGTTCTTTTCTGGCGACATATTGCGTTCTCAATAACGTAATAAAGTAACTTGATAAATTAAGGTGATGATTTAACTTGGCAAGCATTAAAATCAGCCAATGAATGTAATCAATAATAGAGTGATTTGGGCGTAACTTATGGTTTGAGTAACTTTGATTTTGGTGCGAGCACGACATTGATGGGAGATGTAAATGGCTTTGTTGGATCGTGCACACGCTCGTGTACATGATGTTGCAGAGATTTAGGCGAGTAGGGAGCTAACCAGGGTTGAAATGATTATGGTGTTGTCGGCAATGGACTTGGGAGGAGCCGATTAACTCCAACCCAAATCCTCATATGTTTAATATGCGATTAGCCTAATATTTGTTCTTTGTGCTTGGCTACATCGGCGCGTAAACCATGTTTGATAGTGGTGTAAGTAACACGATCAAGTTCGGCTAGTTCTTTGGTGTAGCTGAGCGTTTTATTTTGCAATTCGTGTTGGGGCAATAATTCGTGAACAACATCGGCGGCTTTGCATTCTACGCCAGTCAGTGCTTTTCCACGTAGGGCCATGTCTTGAAGTATGTGTTTGTTGGGTAGTAGATTAATTATGTCGTACATCATTGGCGTAAAAGGGATTTTCAAATTGATTTCTGGGAAACAAAATCTACCTTTGTCTTCACGCATGATACGGTAGTCGGCAGCGGCAGCTAAAATGGCACCGCCAGCATAAGCATTACCATTAATACAGCATACACTGGGTGCATTAAGCATCGCTAGGCGGTACAGCACAGTTTCCAATGTTTTAATAAAAGTTTTTGCAATCGCTTCTGATTGCGATAAACCCCACTGCAGATTAATACCGTTACAAAAGGTTTTTTCATGCTCGCAGGTGATCATTAGTGCGGTATTGCCTTGGTAGCTTTCAACTTCATCAAAGGCAGTCAGATACTCGTTCAATACATCTTGAGTGAACATGTTTTCTTGTTCGGTGTTCGTTAGTGTAAGGACGTGTACATTATCCTTAAGTTCTAAAGTCATCGTAGACATAATGAGATTCTCTTTACGGGTATTAATGTTCTTTCTGGGAGCATTAAATTCAACGAAGGTGTGGATATGTTAGATATGCCGGGGAATGGCCTTGCATCAGGTATTCCTAAATACAAAAAGTAACTCGACTACGATGTAGGGAGAGGAATTACTTTTTGTAGTGGTAGCGGGGATATGTTAGTTGTATTGCAGAAGATCTTCCCAGTTATCAAGTAATTCACGGTTGTCATTATCCCAAGGGTGAAAGCCGCGCTTGTAAAAGGTCTTGTATTCTGGCCACATTGCACGGATAAATCCGCCTTTGCCGAACATGAACTTAAAGCCACTTTTTATTGTTTTCCATTTCCACAATTGATTGTCGTGCCGTAGCATACTGAAGGTGTTGGATAACATGTCCAACAGGAAATAAAAGGTGAATAGTCGCATCATTATCTTACGTAGCTTATAGGTGCCACCGATCTCGGTGTAAACATCAAAGGCTACTGATTTATGTTCTAATTCTTCCGATGCATGCCATAACCAGAGTTCCTTCATTGGAGGCGCCACATTTTCTAGAGACCAACCAGAGAGTAAGTTTTCTGCGAGTATGGCGGTAAAATGTTCAGCGGCAACGGTAGAGCCTAATTTCATCATTTTCGAAGCGCGCTTATCCATTTGCGCTACTCGTTTAGCCCAAGGGGCTTCTAATGTTTCGAGGTTGTAACCACGCTGTGCACAGAGCATTTCGTTGTATTTTTGGTGTTCGCGACGGTGTAAGCCTTCCTGACCAAAGAAACCGCTCATTTCTTTATTTAGTTTCGGATCAGTAATTTTGTCTTTGTAGGCGCGAACGCTATCAATAAATGATTTTTCACCAATCGGAAAACTAAAACTCATGCTGTTATAAAAGGCTGTTTTAAAGGCGTCGCCATCCAACCAATCCGTAGCCAGAATTTTCTCTAGATTAAAGTCTTTATGACGTACTTGAATTTCTACGCCTTCAGGCATTCTGGAAGCTTGTTTCACTATAGTCATCGTTTTTCTGTCTCTTCTACTTGGAGAGTGAATAGACTATAGTGAACTTCACAATCGCGCCGGATCATATTCGGACAGTCGTAGGGTTATTTTAGGACAATATAGGGATCATATTCGGCCGTGGCGGCTATTTATCCTTTTACTGATACGGTAAGTTCTAGTGAATTCAAAGAATATTGGGCTTTTTAAGCCGTTAATCGACATCGCTGCAGAGCATGGAATTGATACGGATGCCTTATTAGGTGTTCGAGAGCTCGAGCATTTAACAGACCTATCGAACCCCCGAATGCGCTTGCAGGCATGGGCCATTATGCTACAAGAAGCGGTACAGCTGACAAATGATCCTGCTATAGGATTAAATTTTGGACAACGTGTCAGTATTACCAGTTTAGGCACCTTGGGTTTTGCCCTGATGAGTTGTGACGATCTCGAAGCGGTATTGCGTTTGGCCATTCGTTATCACCCAATGATTGTCCCAGAAGTGATTTGCGAACTTGATGAAACCCCGATGGGAATGGCATTACGTGTGGTCTTACGACTGGGTAGTGCTGAGCAACAACGATTGATAACTGAATCTATTTTTTCCTCGTTTGTCGCTCTAGGTAGGTTTCTGTTGAATCAGGAACTATCTGATGTGGAGCTGCATCTCAATTATCCGGCGCCAAAACATGAGGCCGTTTATCAACAAGTTTTTTCTATGCCGGTGTTTTTTAATCAGGAGCATTGTCAGCTAGTCACTAGAGAAAATAAATTGCTTGCGGTCAAACTCGCCACCGCTAACCCTAGTGGTCAAGTGATCTTCAAGCAGCAATGTGAATTGTTATTGCGGAAGTTAAATACCGAAGTGAATATTTCCGCCAAGGTGCGGAGTATTCTAATGCATGCTAGTGGGCATTTTCCGTCTATCAATGAGGTAGCTAGTAAATTATTCATGGGCGAGCGAACGCTGCGTCGTCGATTAAAGGATGAAGGCACTAGTTTTCGACGGGTATTTGATGAAGTACGTAATGTGCTGGCCTGTGAATACTTAACCTCAACGGAGATTACAGTTACAGAGATTGCTAATTTACTGGGTTATTCTGAGTGTGTGAATTTTAGGCGGGCCTTTGTGCGTTGGAATGCGGTAACGCCGAATGAGTTTCGAGAGCAGGCTGCTCTCTAAGTAATAATTGCCACCATTAAATATTTAAAGTAGTCATTTTCGGTTTGTGACGTAGTGGTGATGACACTAGGTGAGACTGTCTTTTTCTTTTAGCTAGAATAGCTTCTAAAGGCTTTGCCGATTTTTCAAGGAAAGCAGTATATTTTTCTACGAGAAGTTCTACACTTTCAGATGATTTTAGGAAATTTTCCACAATTGCAAGTTGTGAATTTAAGTGCTTTTTCGCGTCAATATTATCGTACAAAGTTGCCATCAGCATTACGTGGAGGTTTAGCATGGTATTACTATGGAAAACGTAAAATGGATTATTAGACGTAGATGCTATGTGTTTTTGAATCCGCATTTCCATTTCTGCAAGCTGCTGACTACCGGCACCCATTTCTGCGTTTTTTAATTGCTCCTTGAGTAGAGTCTGCAATTCAGTCAGATCTGCTGAGGTCTTCCGTTTTATCGCATTTTTTATCATGGTTGGCATGATAGTCATTTTAAATTCGTACGCAGACCATAGCCAATCGCTACCTATTTCCAGTTCGGGGATTTGGCAGATTCTCTCGGCAAAATTTAATTTCGCATGCTGTTGGAAATCTAACACGGTAATACCTGAACCCTGTACGGAGCGGACTATATTCATGTTAGCAAGGGTTCTGAGTGCTGACCTCAGGGAGGTGCGATCTACGTCCAGGTGCTGGGCAAGGGTGCGTTCTGGCGGAAGCTTATCGTCTGGACGAATTTCACCTATAAATATCAGTGCGATAAAAAAATCAGTGATCTGGTCTGGCAGTGATTTACTGGTATTTTCGGTCATTGGCTACTTAACTGTCTGAAAATAATAGGTTTGCGATCAGTCATCGACTGAGCCTGTATAAATATAGCTCTCAAGATGTATCTTGTAAATTGGTTAAACCAATATTAGTATTGGTTTAACCAATTTACAAGTGTATGGGCTTTATGGAGCTGTTGTTGAGGCTTTAATTAAAACCCCGTTATAGATTGGTGAATAATTCGCACGTATTAAATATTTATCAAGCTGGCTGCGCCTGTTTGATTACATTGAGTAAGTTGGAGCCTGAACTATGAGTAGTAAGCAAACCCACCTGGAACAACAACAAAGTACGCTAGCCACTAAAACAATCTTGAGTGATAAACAACAAGATCATTATCGTGTGTATTGGGATTACACGTCTTATTACTCCAATAAATTCCGTGCTTATCTTAACTACAAGAATATTCCATACAAATTGATGCAGACGACATCAGAAGATTACATGACAAAAATACCTGAGTTGGTGGGTATGCCGATTATTCCCGTGGTAATTACCCCTGATGACAAAATCATGCAGGATAGTACGCCGATGATGGAATGGTTTGAAAAAGAATACCCTGAGAAGTCTGCTATTCCTGATGATGCGCGCCTGGCCTGGATTATGTGGTTGATTGAAGAGTTTTCCGATGAATATATGGTGCGTTTTGCAATGCGAACCCGTTGGGGCACTGAAGCCAGTCAACAAACATTAAGCTCACGTATTGCGCGTGGCTTTACCTATGGGCATCCCACGGAAATTACCAAGATGGGGTCGCAGATGATACTTGATCGTCAAAGCGGATTTAATGGTCCGTTGGCGATTGAAAAAGAAGAAGATTGTCAAAGCGTTGATCAGCAGTTGTTAGACTTGCTGAAAATCTTGGACGCGCATTTGTCGGAATATGCGTATTTATTGGGTGACCGTCCTTCCATAGCTGATTTCGCTATTTTCGGTCCGTTGTGGGCTCATGGGTTTAATGACCCTTGGTCTGCGGAAATACTAGAAGTAAATGCTCCTCAGGTGTGTAACTGGTTGCAGGAAATGGCGAATATTGGCGATAGCCGTGGTTGTTTAGGTCGCGAAGAGTTTGGTGATTGGTTGGACTTAGAGAGTGAGTTACCGGTCACCCTTATCCAATTGATTAGCTTTATCGCGAAAACCTATTTGCCGCAAGCGTTGGGTTATCGAGATGCAATGGTAAGTGGTGACAAACGTTTTACTACGACTGTTTATGGCATTGAAACAGAGTTACCCAAGTTTGATTACCGAGCTGGGACCTTTGCTGAATTACAACAGAAATTCGCCAATCTGGAAGTCCCTCAACAAGACTGGATTGAAACAACGCTGGTGAATACGGAGTTATTTCCCTCATTGATGGCTGGTGAAATTATACGAAATCCACATTTTGCCAAATTGACGGCACCTTTTGTGACGGACCCTGCATTAAATAAACTGGCTTATAAGGGTGAAGACCCTCAGATATAAATCAGGTTTTATACAAGTAGAAATACGATAAAAAAGGCCGCATTGTAAGCGGCCTTTTTTATTGGTGTCTGTGGGTGAGGGACTGAATGGAATCTCTTAGCCAGCTACCGCAGGCATTGGGCTATCGAGAGGTTCTGCTTAATGGTGAGAAAAAATTACCGCTAATATTTACGGCGTAGAAACTAAACTACCTAAGTTTGATTCTCTCGCTGGAATTTTTTTGTAGCTACAAGAAAAGTATGCAGCCTTGAGTTATAACGAACGTGCTTGGTTTGAAAGTACGTTGGAATTTACAGAGATGTTACCTGTGTTATTGGAAGGCGGTATTCATCACAATTCTCATTTTGAAAAGTTAACAGCGCCGTTGTAACTGATCCTACTAAAAATAGGCAGGCATACAAAGGAGAAGTACCGAACCGAATTTTTAAGCTAACCTGAAAATAACCTATTAAAAGAAGATAAGAAAGCCGCCATTTATGAGCTAGTGATCGTTGATTGTAACTTTCTGTCGTGGTGGAAGGAAGTT
>Ga0105348_1000684_pt1 | contig 24771 bp, 21 predicted proteins | sample EN8Hudsemesocosm_2_FD_83504 | JGI IMG/M metagenome (GOLD analysis project Ga0105348, IMG submission 83504) | Methane-oxidizing microbial communities from mesocosms in the Hudson Canyon - EN8C Hudson Canyon | ecosystem: Environmental > Aquatic > Marine > Cold seeps | place: Hudson Canyon... | reverse complement strand
CAAATATTTCTTATACATCTAATAGCCATTCCCTCGAAGAAGGGGCGGGCAGCAAATGTGATGCGCTAAATAAGCATGAATTTCCACCTTTCGGGAATGAAAAAGGTTTAGGTAGGGGCAATAGTAGGGATGCTCTAAGAGTCTGCTTTTGGATCCAATTTAAAGTATGTGACACTCAAATATCATACAAGGACAAATAGGACACTCCCTAAAACTTTCGCCTTTCTTCTCTTAGTTGCGATAATTTCAAATAAGCCAAGCGCCTGTCTGAGCGATATTTTCGCTTGGCCTGAGATATTTCATCTCTTATTACATTTTTCTTTTTATAAAACTTATCACGCTTCGCACTACTACCACTCCATTTGTAATCACTTCGTGCAGCTTTATGCTCGGTTAATTCCGTTTCAAGCCTACTACGCTTTTTATTGTAATCTGTTTCAATCTTTTCTATTTTACCTAACTGCTTACTAATGCTGCGGTCTAGCTCACCTTTACGCCGTTCGGTATACATTTCATCGGCTAATGCAGATATTTTTTGATTACTTAGCTGGCTGCCACTTCGCGCTGGAATTTCAACATGAATAACTTTGGCACTAGCCCCGCAGGGCGAGTCTGAAAAGATGGTTTTTCCATTTTCGGTGCATTGAAAAATTTCTGCTGAGGCCCACAACGGTACAAAAAGTAAGATCAATATGCTTTTCATCTCAAACCTTCTTTATAATATTTTCCAGAGAAGACACAACACCAAACCCAACAAGTTTTTGATTTATTTTCCAATCAAGCCTTTGATGGCGTTTGGCAAATCTGCCGGTAAAATCACCGATTTGCTATTTTCTGAACCGGCCAAGTCACCCAATGCCGAGATATATTTTTCACCCAACAGATACACAACAGCCATATCTTTATCATTCATTGGTTCTGCAACCATTCTAATCGCTTGTTGGCGCGCATCTGCCAATGCCAATTCGGCTTTAGCATCCTGTTCGGCAGCTTCTTTTCGTCCCTGTGCTTCGAGGATTTGAGCTTGTTTTTGACCGGTAGCCTCAAGAATCAGCGCTTCTTTTGTGCCTTCTGCTTTAGTAACAGTTGCCCGACGCGCTCGTTCTGCAGATGCCTGCTCTTCCATCGCTCGCTGCATAGTAACTGAGGGGTTGATGTCTTGAATTTCTACCGAACGAAGGTTGATACCCCACTCTTCTATTTCTTCTGAGATAGTGTCGCTTAGTTTGGTTTTTATTTGATCACGAGAACTGAGTGCGCTGTCTAAATCCATTTCACCAATAATTGAACGCAGAGTTGTTTGCACCTTGGTTTGAATTGCAAAGTTGTAATCATCAACCCCATAAACGGCTTTCTGCGGATCTATAATAGAAATATAACCAACAGCGCTAGTAATTATAATCGCATTATCTTTTGTAATAACTTCTTGTGAGGGAATGTCTAATACGATTTGCTTGGTAGTTAATTTATAAGCTACTTTGTCAAAGTAGGGTATGATTATATTCAAACCTGGTAATAAGGTTTTTTGATATTTTCCAAAACGCTGCACTACCCATTGATAACCCTGCGGGACTAATCGAACCCCTTGAGCGATGGTAATTAAAACGACAACCAATACAGCAATAGCAATGTATAAACCTGCATTCATGAGCTTCTTCCTTTTAGATTAAACTTAACGTTTACGCATGATTAATATGTTATTTTGTACATCTACAACTTGAATTTGGTCACCAATTTCAACACTACCTTCAGTTTGAAATTCCCATTCATCAATACCCAGCAAAGGAGTGGAAAAGCGTACTTTTCCACGTCTATTTGCCACGGGTTTAATAATAACCAAGCCCATTTCACCTTCCACATCACTCAATGAAATTTGCCCTCCGTGTTTTAGATCAGGTTTCAAAAATTTAAACCAAAGGATTGTCAGACCTGCTGAGACCAGTGCCCAGATGGTAATTTGAACGGTAAGTGTCATGGAAGGTATTGCAAGTAGAACCAAACCAACGACAACGGCTCCTAAACCAAACCACAAAGCGGTAAAAGATGGAATTATCAGTTCTAATAAAACTAAGCCAATACCGAAGACGACCCAATGCCAGTAAAGAATTTCCATGTATTATTTTCCTTTTATCATAATGCGAAGCGCTTAGATGCCCGCTTATTAAGTGTTACGACCCCAGCGTTCCATCAAAGTTTGTTCAATACCTAATTGATCCAAAATACGAGCAACAATAAAATCAACGATTTCATCTATCGTTTGTGGTTGATGATAAAAACCTGGGCTGGCTGGTAAGATAACAGCCCCCATGCGCGTTAGTTTCAGCATGTGCTCTAAATGAATTTCGGAATAAGGCGTTTCGCGCGGCACTAAAATGAGTTGACGACGTTCTTTTAAAGCCACATCTGCAGCACGTTCAATCAGATTATTGCTCGCGCCACACGCAATGGCAGACAAAGCCCCTGTACTACAAGGGCAAACTACCATCTGACTTGGTGCACCTGAACCTGAAGCAACGGGCGCCATCCAATCTTCTTTGCCAAAAACGCGTAGTTGGCCTTCTTTGGTTTGGTATTGTCCACTTAAAGCCTGTTCTAACTGAGCGGCTTGTGCGGGTAACTTGAATGAGGTTTCGGTGGCAATCACAATATGAGCAGCTTTTGATATCATCAAAAAGACTTGCCGCTCTGCCTGTATTAAACACTCTAGTAAGCGTAAACCATATTGAACACCTGAAGCACCGGTGATGGCTAGGGTGACCGTTTTACTCATCCTCCCTCTCCCCCTAACTCCCCTAAAAGCGCTTTGATCTTTGCAATCAATTTTTGGTGGATACCTGAGAAACCACCATTGCTCATAATCACAATATGAGTTTCGCCTTTTATTGCCATTATGGTTTTCTCAATCAGTTCGTCAACCGACACACCTAAAGCATGCTTTGGGGACGTACTCAGGGTTTGCGTATTTTCTATCTGAGCTTTCAGCCACCCCATATCAGATAAATCAGCCCAGATTACTTGGTTTGCTTGTTCAGCACTCGCTAATAAAGTTTTGGCATGAACGCCCATTTTCATGGTATTTGAGCGCGGCTCTATCAACGCAATAATGGTCGCCTCGCCAACTTGTCGCCTCAAACCTTCCAGGGTCGTTTGTATTGCCGTTGGATGATGGGCAAAATCATCATAAACCGTGACTTGGTCTATCTTGCCAAGACACTCCATACGTCGCTTTACACCTTCAAAGCAAGATAAAGCTGCGGCACTGTGCTCTAAGCTCACGCCTACATGCCGAGCTGCCAGCATTGCAGCGATACCATTTCCAACATTGTGTCTGCCAGTTAACGTCCACTTAACACTTTGCTTTTCAGCGCCCAAACGTACTTCAAATTCACTACCCGCAGCATCGGTCTGCTTCCAGACTGGGGAGTCGCTACACCTAGCATCATTCTCTTGAGAAAATGCTTGCAGCTCAGCCCAACAGCCTTGTTCCAATACTTGTTCAATGGTTTTTACACCCGATGGGTAAATTACCCGACCATTACTAGGAATCGTGCGAATCACATGATGAAACTGCGTTTGAATCGCGGCTAAATCAGCAAAAATATCTGCATGATCAAACTCCAGATTATTCACAATAAAGGTACGTGGCCGGTAATGAACAAACTTGGAGCGTTTGTCAAAAAAAGCACTGTCATATTCATCGGCTTCAATCACAAAAAAAGGTGTTTCACCTAATCGCGCAGAATAACCAAAGTTTCCTGGTATACCTCCAATTAGAAAACCGGGTTTCATGCCTGCATATTCCAGTATCCACGCCAGCATACTACTGGTAGTGGTTTTACCATGAGTACCGGAAACACCCAGCACCCATTTTCCAGGTAAGATTTTATCGGCTAAAAAACCAGGGCCAGAGGTATAAGGTAGACCTTGATTGAGAATTTCTTCCAATAAGGGGTTACCACGACTAATCGCATTCCCCACCACATAAAGGTCTGCACCAAGTTCTAGCTGTTCTAGGCCATAACCTGAAATTAGCCCAATCCCCTGCTCTTCCAACTGTGTACTCATAGGCGGGTAAACGGACTGATCACAGCCTGTTACTTTTAAACCCATTTCCTTGGCAAGCACTGCCAGGCTGCCCATGAAAGTGCCGCAAATACCGAGAATATGAATATGCACTGATGCTTTTTTGCTAGACATGTGCTTAAAGACTGCCCTTTGAGTCAATTTCGATAGCTTTATCCATATTTTCCAAATAAGCCTGACGCGCTTTCAGCTTCGTACCATGATGTGCGCGCATATTTAATGTTTTCATTTGTGCAGCCACGGCTTCTGCTGTTGCCATCAACTGTTCAGCTTCAACAACCTGATCAAGGAATCCTGCCAATACAGCACCTTGTGGGTTAAACATTTCTGCATTCATTACTGAGCGATTAAAGTAGTTAGCAGGCATTCTGTTACGCGCCATTTCAATCCCTGCATGATGCATAGTCATACCAATAGCGACTTCGTTTAGACCAATCTTGAATGGGCCTTCAATACCAATTCGGTAGTCAGCACTTAGTAACAAGAAAGCACCTTTTGCGACAGCATGACCCGCACAGGCAACAATAATTGGAAACGGAAATGACATCATTCGACGGGTAAACTTTGAGCCTTCAGTGACTAAAGCCATCGCATCTGTCATGCTTTTTTGCATGGTTTTCAAGTCGTAGCCACCAGAAAGAATGCCTTCTTTGCCGCTTAAAATAACGATAGCTTTGGCTTCTTCTGCCTGATCAAAGGCGGCATTTAGCTCTTCAATCACTTGATGTGAGATTGCGTTTACTTTGCCGTTATTCAAGGTGATTTTTGCAATTTTATCTGCAATTTCAATTGTTACAAATTCCATAGGTTTTCCATTTAATGAGAAGTAATACGGTTAAAATTATTCCAAGTCTAAAAAGTATTCTCGATAATAACTTAATTCGTCAATCGACTCTTTAATATCATCCAAAGCCAAGTGAATATTCTTTTTAGAGAAGCCTTTCAAAATCTCCGGTTTCCAACGTTTAGCAAGTTCTTTCAGTGTACTCACATCCAGGTTTCGGTAATGAAAAAAGATTTCTAATTCAGGCATATACTTTACCAGAAATCGTCGATCCTGCCCGATACTATTACCGCACATGGGCGAGCAACCAGCATCAAGGTGTTCTTTCAAAAACGCCAGCGTTGCTTGTTCAGCCTCAGACTCACTCACTTTACTTTCCTGAACACGTTTGGTTAAACCGGTTTTTCCGTGTGTAGTGGTACACCACTCATCCATGGAGCCTAATAGTTCATCACTTTGATGTACTGCAATCACCGGCCCTATTGCCAGAATATTCAAGTCCGCATCAGTCACAATACTGGCGATTTCGATAATGCGTTCTTTTTCAGGATCCAGACCTGTCATTTCCAGATCAACCCAGATTAAATTTTCTTTTCGACTCATAGCTTCTGCCTTGCAATCAAATTATTGAGCGTATTAACAAAACAAGATAATGACTAAATCATGTTTAAACAAGCGCTACCGACACGATTTTACTGTTAGAATGCTTTTATTCTTCATTCTTAACAAGTCATGCTATGAGCAAACGTAAATTAAACCGTCGACAGAAGTGGCGTATCGAGAAAATTCAGGCAGAAAAAGCATCTCGAGTGGATCGCAAAGAAAAACAAATCAACAAGCAACAGTTTTCAGGCGATCTGGGTGATGAACAAAAAGGTTTAATAATTGCCCATTATGGCCAAAAGCTTGATGTTGAAGCGCTTGAAGGAGATGAACAAGGCAAAATTTACCGCTGCTATGTACGCGCCAACATTGATTCTCTGGTTACCGGAGATATAGTCGTTTGGCGTGCTGGAGCTGATCAAAGTGGCATTATTGAAGCCCGACTTGAGCGAAGTAGTTTATTACAACGCCCCGATAATTACGGACTATTAAAACCTGTCGCAGCTAATATTGATCGTATTGTCATTGTAGTCGCCACTGAACCAACACCTTACGCTAACTTGATTGACCGCTATCTGGTGGCTGCTGAAACCTTGAATATTAAACCGGCTTTATTATTCAATAAAAGTGATTTAATCAATAATGAAAATAGAGAGTCCATTAATTCACTGTGTGAAAGTTATGCCTCACTAGGCTATGAAGTACTCAAAACCTCCGCTTTTGAACTAGAACAATGTGAGTCAACGCTATTGGACTGGTTAAAAAACTACACCAGTATCTTTGTCGGCCAATCAGGTGTCGGCAAATCATCATTGATTGGCAGTATATTGGGTGATAAGACTATTCGGGTCGGTCCATTATCAGAGTTGTCCAGAAAAGGTATGCATACAACGACCACAGCAAAACTCTTCCATATTCCAGGGGGCGGCAACATTGTTGATTCACCAGGTATTCGAGAGTTCGGCCTTTGGCATATTAGTGAACAAGAGCTGATTGAAGGCTTTATCGAGTTACGCCCCTTTTTAGGTTATTGCCGCTTTAGGGATTGTCGACACAATAGTGAACCTAAATGTGCTATTTTGGGCGCATTGGAAGAAGGGGAAATTAGCCAAGCTAGAATGGATAGCTTTCGTCGTATTCGCGAAACACTTGATGATAAAGAGACTTACCTATAAAAATAGCGCTACACAAATAGTATTCACAGACTATAGTTAAACAAGCAAGATCATAAGCTCGCGCTAATTTTTTCATTCACGAATGCTTTAAAATCTATGTCCAATGAATCCATACCCAACAATGCTCACGATTGGGCACAGCTACTAGCCAAGAAACAGCTACCCAGTCCATTTAGAGTCGGCCAACTGGTCTTAAAACAAATGGCTGGGGACAACTTAACCTATGAGAAACTAGCTACCACCATTAACAACGACCCGATTCTTGCCTATACCATCATGTCACAGGCAAACAAGGAGCGTACTCCTGGTAGCGCAAGCAGTAAAACGCTTAGTCAGGCCATTAGTATGATTGGCATTGACGACTTGAGAAATAGCGTTAAAAACCTGCCCTTCAAAAGCCCGTCCTCTAAAGATATTAAAAGCTTTTATTATATTCGTGTGATGAGCACTAGTTTATATGCAGCTCATTTAGGAAAAGCCATTAGCTTACGTAAAGCTAAAGGTAATCCAGAAGATATTTATTGGTCCAGCTTATTTGTGGGCGTGCCCTTATGGCTATTATGGCGATACGCCACACCCGAAATGCGCTTAATCCGTTATGCAATTCGTTCTAATTTTAAATTACCGGCCACCGCTGAAACAGAAGTGTTAGGCGACTCAATCATCAACATTTCTACTGCCATAAGTAAGCAACTTGCTTTACCCGACTTGGTAAATGACTGCCATCTCACAAAAAACCAGCTAAGCAAGAAGCAGTGGATAAAATTAGCCCACGCTACCAGTAAACAAGGCATGCCTCGCCGCATTGAAGACCGTGAACTATTAATGGCCATGCAAGCGCCGTACTTTATGATAATGTTGGCAAATTTAGTGTCTCACTTTACCACCTACGACTGGTACTCAAAAGCGACCTTGCGTAGCCAAAGGATACTCGCCACCTATCTACAAATCCCCTTGGATGAAGCGATTAAACTGACACATGAAGTCGCTGCAAGCATGTCCAGAGCACATCCGTTACCAACTGTGATGCTGCCCGCTGCAAAATTATTAGTACCACCAAGAAAACGCACTAAAGCTCAAATTAAATTGGCAAGTCCACCATCTAAAAGAGTCACTGAGAAAGAAGAAACACTCAAAACCATGGGCGAGCAAGAAGCACTGAACAAAGCACAATCGGATGAACTGGCTAAACAAACGGCAAGTACTCCAGCTCAAGCACCTGAAAAGCCTGTACAAGAAAATCAAAAAGCACTCATTAAAAAAGAAGCCCAAAAAGCGCCCTCTGAAAACAATCCGCTCTTTGATGAACTGACTGAAATCATGATTAAACGTCCTGGTGAATTTATTGATTTACATGAACTCATGAATGCAGCTACTCAAGGCATTGCTTATGGAATTAACTTAAAGCGTGCTACGGTGTCACTCATTAGTAAAGATGGCAGTCGTCTGAAGAGTTATTATTCCGTCGGTTGCAAGGACTCTGAAACACTAAAAGACTTCGGTACAAAAATTGTTAAAAATACAATTTTTGAAAAGCTTTCAACACGCCCTGCCAGTATCTGGGTCAAAGCTTCCAGCAGCAAAAAAATCACCGACCTGATTCCGATGAACTTTAACCATGCCATTGACGAAAAAGACTTCTTCCTGATGTCAGTATTTGTAGGTAAAAAGCCGGTTGCAATCTTTTATGCTGACAGTCACGATGGTAAAGGACTCACTGAAAAACACTATAAGCAGTTTAAATATCTTTGCGGTGCGGTGAGTAATGCCTTACAGCATCAAGCTAAAAAATAGAGTCCTTTTTCCGCTTCTGGTATAATCCTCTCTTTTAGACTATTTCTTTCTAGAATACGATCAAAAGAGACCCTAAACAATGTTGCCTTTGTTCATTGAACCAACTGACCTTCAGAGCCTGTGTGAACAAGCACCTTCCAATTTAATCATTGTTGATTTAGGTAGTGAAGCACGTTTTCATAGCGAACATATACCCGGCGCGATCTTAGTCACACCAGCTCAAACACAAGCTGGCCCACCCGTACCGGGCTTAATTCCTTCAGATGAGTTACTCACTCTCTTAATGCGAAGCATCGGTCTCACTAAAAACAGCCACGTGGTGGTTTATGATGACGAAGGCGGCGGCTGGGCTGGGCGTTTTATCTGGATGCTGGATGAAATTGGTCATACTCAATACAGTTATTTGAATGGAGGCTTAATCGCCTGGATTGGTGATGGACTTGAATTAGAAAGCAACATGCCTTTGGTCACCCCTTCCGAAATCACAGTCAAAGCAAACGCCCAACATACGATTACTTGCGAAACACTTTGCGAAAGTTTAAATCAGGAAGACACCCAGGTTTGGGATGCCCGTTCGCCGATGGAATATAGTGGCGCAACACAATACGCAGAACGTGGCGGACACATCCCTAATGCAGCCAACTACGAATGGACGCGCGCTATGGATCCGCAAAACCATTACCGACTAAAACCTTTACCACAGCTTAAATCTGAACTCGCTGCAATCGGTATTAGCGCTGACAAAAAAATTGTCACTCATTGCCAAAGTCATCATCGTTCAGGCTTAACCTATTTAATCGCTAAACTATTAGACTTCCCCAATATTAAAGCTTATTCAGGCTCTTGGGGCGAATGGGGTAATCGTCAAGACACCCCGATTGTGTCTTAGTTTATATATCTCTTAGTCAATATGGCCTCTTTATCCAAATTAAAAATTTATACTCACAGGGAATTATCATCTAAATGAACTTGAATGATCTTTTTGTCTATAGCCAATATGTTACCCCCCAACACTTACTTTCCCGCGCTGCAGGAAAAGTTGCCGACTGTGAAATCCCCAGCTTTAAGAACTCAGTCATTAACTGGTTTATCAAGCAATATGATGTGAACATGTCTGAAGCTGAGCTGGAATCTGCTTCAGATTTTAAAAGCTTTAATGACTTTTTTACGCGTCAATTAAAAGCAGACGCACGCTCTATTGACTCGTCTCCTAATGCCATTATTTCACCGGTCGACGGCGCAATTAGTCAGTTAGGTAACATTCAGCAGGGGCAGATATTTCAGGCAAAAGGCCAAAGCTTTAGTGTGGTTGAATTATTAGGGGGCGATACAGAACGCGCAGCCCCGTTTATGGGCGGCGACTTTGCTACAATCTACTTATCACCCAAGGATTATCACCGTATTCACATGCCTTGCACAGGCACTTTACGTGAAATGGTATATATTCCCGGTAAATTATTCTCAGTAAATCCGGTAACGGCCGAAAACGTGCCTCGCTTGTTTGCACGTAATGAACGTGTCGCGGCTATATTTGATACTGAATTTGGTCCAATGGCCATGGTATTAGTGGGTGCAATGATTGTTGCCAGTATTGAAACCGTATGGTCTGGCCTAGTCGCTCCAATTAAACGAGACGTTAAAACCACTTCTTACGGCACCTCAAACGAAGAAATCAAGTTAGAGAAAGGGCAAGAAATGGGCCGTTTTAAGCTGGGTTCAACTGTGGTACTTGCCTTCCCACCAAATGCGACAGAGTTTGTTGAGTCTTTAAAAGCAACATCTTCCGTACAAATGGGGCAAACTTTTGGGTCGATAAAGAAATAAGTCTGGGTCATATTTGTCTTTAAAGTGAACACAAAAGCAGACACTTACTCCTTCCATGTCATTCCCTAGGACAAGTTGAATTGCGAAGCAAGAGAGAGCAACCTGGGTGGCACTTAATACGCCCCCATTCTCTTCAATGGTCGCAAGGACTGCACCTCTCTTGAAAAACGTGAATACCGGTTCAAGAGACTACCGGCATGACAATGAAGGCAGGTTGGCATTGAGCGCAGCGAAACCCAACAATGCATGCTGGACTTCGCTACACTCAACCGCAACCTACGGCGATATTTGAATACCTTAAAAGTCTAAATTATTGCCCCTCCCTACACAACCTTTCCTTTTTTCTTCCCCATCAAGCTCATACTTCTCACTTCAATCGAATACATCCAGATTAATGACACCCAAGTAATGCCAAACATCAACATAAAGGCAGAAGAACGCACCGCGGTTAAATCGAGCAAAATACCGAACATGATGGGTAAGATAAACCCGCCCATGCCACCGGCCAAGCCCACAATCCCTGATACCGCGCCAATATTATCCGGATACTCATCTGAAATATATTTATAAACAGAGGCTTTACCAAAGGCCATCGCAACCCCAACTGTAAATAATAAAGCGGTAAAAACCGTAGGATTAAGGTGAATATTAAAAGTCTTCGGCCCTTCGACTGTTTTAATAATAAACTCTGTCTCAGGGTAAGACATCAAGAACAAGCAGATCCAGCACACCCACATCACCCACCAAGTGACGGAATGAGCACCATATTTATCTGAAAACCAGCCACCAAGCGCTCTTAATAAGCCACCTGGCAATGAAAATGCTGCCGCCAGTAGCGCAGCGGTTTGAAGATCAAAATTATATTCACCTACATAATATTTAGTCATCCATAGTGCCAAAGCAACATAACCTCCAAATACAAATGAATAATACTGACAGTAGCGCCAAATATTAGGATCTTTCAGTACACTTAGCTGGTCTTTAAAACTCACCGTTGAACTAATCCTATGGTCTTTATTTTCAAAGCTGAAAAACCAAAAAAGAATAGCTGCCACCAGCATTATCACTGCATAAACCTTAGGTACCATTTGCCAACCAAATGCCACTATAATCGCAGGCGCAATAAGTTTGGTTAATGCGGCCCCAGCATTACCTGCACCAAAGATTCCCATAGCAAAGCCCTGATTTTTTCTATCAAACCACTTTGCAACATAAGCAATACCAACAGAAAAAGAACCACCCGCTACACCAACAAATAAACCCACGACTAAAAAATGCCAAAATTCAGTCGCCAAGGAAATCATATAAATAGGAATAACCGTAGAGAGCATTAAACAAAATAAGACAGTTCGACCACCAAAACGATCCGTTAACATACCTAAAGGCAGTCGCGTCAATGACCCTGTTAAAACAGGCGTGGCAGCCAATAGACCAAACTGGGTTTCATTTAAACCAAGCGATTCTTTTATAGGAATACCAATGACGGCAAACATCATCCATATCATGAAACAAACAGTAAAAGAAATGGTACTAGAGGTAAGTACAAAGCCCTTTTTCATGCTTTCACTAATCATGGGGATGGCTCTCCTGCTAATTAAGATTATTTTGATGAAAGTATAGAAAAGATAAGTGTAATTGCCAGTCTAGAAAGCTAAGTCTTACGCCTTAGCGATAGGAAAACTGAGCACGTCATCAATCGATGAAGCTCCGGTTTTTAACATCAGCACTCGATCCAGGCCCAGTGCAAGGCCTGCACAGGCTGGTAATCCGCTCTGCATCGCTGCCAGCAAATTCTCATCAGGTGGAACCGTCGGTAAATTCAAAGCCTGTCGTTCACAATTATCTTGCTCAAAACGCCTGGCCTGCTCCTGAGCATCTGTCAGCTCGTAATAGCCGTTTGCTAGCTCCATTCCTTGTATATATAACTCAAAACGCTGTGCAACCAGGTGTCCGGTAGCAGATAAACTAACTTGCGCCAATGAAGCCTGACTAGGAGGGTATTCGTACAGAAAACAGGCTCGACCCAGACCTAAATACGGTTCAATACAGATGCTTAAAATCAGGTTCAAGTAATCATCACGAGACATATCAGGGCCATCATAAGCCGCTAATGCTTTTGCTTTCAGGGCAAGTTTCTCATCGGATATCTCAAATGGATCAACCTGTACATAACGCAAAAAAGCATCACGATAGCTTAAGCGTTCCGCAGAAATTGGCGAGAGTATTTGACTCATTAGCGATTCAAGCTCTTGCATTAAATCGGCTAATGAAAACCCCGGACGATACCATTCCAACATAGTAAATTCAGGGTTATGCTTGCGCCCGCTTTCACCATTTCGAAAGGTTTTACAAATTTGATAAATTGCACCGCTTCCCGAAGCAAGTAATCGCTTCATCGGAAATTCAGGGGAAGTATGTAAATAGAAGTTTTCGGCTGCAGCCCCCATAGTTGTACGAACTAAGGCGCTAATACTTTCTAATTGAGGATCTGTTGCAGTCGCAACACTAAGCAAGGGCGTTTCTACTTCAAGCACATCGCGTGCAAAGAAAAAAGCCCTTACCTGAGCATAAAGCTCAGCTCGGGCTTTTAAATTTGATTGCGAACAAGTCGCGCGCCATCCTGTCATTATAAGCGTAAAGCTCTATGACTTAGCACGACTAACGTATTCACCCGTTCGGGTATCAATACGCAATACTTCGCCGATATTCACAAAAAGTGGTACGTTCACTGTCGCGCCAGTTGAGAATGTAGCAGGCTTAGTACCACCTTGTGCAGTATCGCCTTTAAGCCCTGGGTCTGTTTCAGTTACTTCTAACTCAATAAAGTTAGGCGGATCAATTAAAAGAGGTGCTCCATTGAATAAAGTAACAACGTATACTTCCTGCTCTTTTAACCACTTAATACTGCCACCTACTGCGGTTTCATCTGCAGCATGCTGTTCAAAAGAACCATCTGTCATCATGAAGTGCCAGAATTCACCGTCTGTATAGAGGTATTCCATGTCATATTCCATGACATCAGCCCCTTCCACTGATTCATTTGACTTGAAAGTACGTTCCCAAATACGGCCTGAACGTAAATTTCTTAGCTTGGTACGGCTAAATGCCTGCCCTTTACCGGGCTTTACCAGCTCATTTGCAACCACGGCACAAGGATCGCCGTCCAACATTACTTTTAAACCTGAGCGTAAATCGCTGGTCGAATAACTTGCCATAATTCCTCACCTACTGAGCAGAGATCGTGGTATTGCCTTCCCTAGCGTTGGCAGTGTAGATTACCGCCCTAGACAAGACTCATTAAATTAAGGCGCACATGATACATCTATCCTCCATTCCTGTCGAAGATAACACAACGAAAGCGCCCACTTGGCAAGAACTACTGAGTCAATCCCGGCTAAGCACTCAAGAACTGCTGAAAACCCTCAATTTAGAAAGCCATCCTTTAGCTTCAAGCACTGCTGAACGTTTATTTGAATTACGAGTACCAAAACCTTATTTGGACAAGATCGAACGTGGCCAGGCCAAAGACCCTTTGTTACTACAAATACTCCCTCAACTAGCAGAACATAAAACCGTTAAGGGCTTTAGCGATGATCCGCTAGATGAAGAGCAGTTCACACCTGTAAAAGGTTTAATTCATAAATATAAGCACCGTGTTTTACTGATTACCAGCAGCACGTGCGTCATAAATTGCCGCTATTGCTTTCGACGCAGCTTCCCTTACTCAGAACACAAACAATCAAAATCAGACTGGCAAGCAGCTCTAAGCTATATTCGTGATAATGAGCAAATCGCCGAAGTCATCCTCAGCGGTGGCGACCCCTTGATCAACAGCAACCATTATTTATTTTGGTTACTTGACCAAATTGACCAGATTCCTCATGTGACACGCATCCGAATTCATTCACGCTTAATTGTTTCATTACCACAGCGTATTGATACCGAGTTTTTGCAGCTAATTAACACAATAAATACCACCCTTATTATTGTAATGCACAGTAACCATCCTAATGAATTAAGTGAAGATCTGGCAGCTGCCAGCCAACAACTTCGTGCCCTGGGCATTACCTTGCTAAATCAATCTGTACTTTTGCGCTCAATCAACGACCAAGCAGAAACCCTCATACAACTCAATGAAGCACTATTCGACATGGGTATACAGCCCTACTATTTATTTATTTTAGATAAAGTTGCTGGAGCTGCGCACTTTGAAGTGCCCATTATTGAAGCTAAAAAGATTCACCAAAAACTTCAAGCTGCCCTACCTGGTTATTTAGTTCCCACCTTAGCAATCGAAATCCCAGGACAGCATTCCAAAACAGCAATTGGCGAAGGCATCTAAGCAAGCAATATGAATCAATGCTATTTTTTCTTAAGAAAACACCGCAAGTTCAAGACATTATTGTAATCCCTGCTATGCTATTTATAAGCGCCTTTGCGAGCTGATTTATAAATACACTTGAATTCCAGTTCTCAACAAACATCACCCTTATTAGAATATGAGTCGGAACACTGAATGCTTGGCCCAGAATTAGAATTAAATATCACTGTATCAGAACAAACTCTTAGTAGTTTATCTTTTGCCGATCATAGCCCTTCGGCTATAAAACAGTGGGTGAAAGACTTGCCGATGGCAAATGTCGGCGAGACATCTCGTCAACTTTATCAGGCGATTATTGAACTCAATAAGCTCATGATTGCGCCAAATTTGCGTTCACAGTTACTAGAAATAATTCGCAAGCCTATCCATTATATTTGCCAGGAACTTTCTAAACACTTCCTTAACCAGTCAATTGTTTTATCAGAAAAGCAGCAAAAAATTGCCAATTTAGCGCAAGCAATGCAGGTCCATTTGGCGAATGGCTTTAAGATTGTCATGTTTGATTCGATTACACACATCACTAATGAGAAAACACGTAAAGGTTTTGCCTGTGCCGCACATAGAATGATGTCTGAATACGGACTGGTATTATTAAGAGCCAATCAGCTGTACACACTCGCACCAAAAGGCCTTTGGCTTGATATGCACCGGGTATTCAAGTTTTCTGAAACGATTGATCTACTCAAATATATTATTACCGATGATGAAAACAAGCACCAAAAAGAAACGCGCATCGACCAAGCCTACAAACAAAATATTTTACTTAGCTGTAGTCGACCTAATCAATTACGACAAACAGATATTCAAACAGCCTATGAAGCTTTTGAAATTTGGTCTGACTATGTTGAAGTCGGCGCAGAATATTCAGCCAATGCGGTCTTTGTAATTAACATGGAGCAAGACCAGCCTCCTCGTTACCGCAGCTTGCTTCATGATTCCTTAACCGAGCATTATTATGGCTTTGACACCGCCGAACTGGTTGACCGGCTAACAGAACACCTCAGTTCACTACAACAAAAGCAAGGTGATGGCAGCTCTCATCTGACCTCACCTAGAAACGTCTCAGATGAACTTATCAATCACTTGAATCACGCATTTGGCATCTTAACTAAACGTACCTTTAAGCGTATTGCTAACCAGGGTTCACTCAATTTGTGCATCGGTTTAAGCGCTTCTCATTATTATGCCTCCGGAGAGGTTGAATTCCACACCCAAATGTTGCACCGAAATGTTTCAAACATTCAAAGTGATGACAATATATTTTTAACCCAGGCGCGCCATCAGGGTGATGCCTGGTCAGGGGCATATGATACCGGCGGCCACACTACAAGCCAGACAGCACCGGTAGGTTCAGATATTTCATTTAACCGCCCAGTGGATACAAACGAAACTTACCCGCATTACGTTATCCCTCTCATCAACACGAGTCCTGGCGGTTATTGTCTTCAGTGGTCAGGTGAAGTGCCTAAGAATATTCAAGCTGGCGAAATCATTTCTTTGAGGGAAACAGAAAATCAGGCCTGGAGCATTGCCGTTATTCGCTGGATACGCCACATCAAGAAAAAAGGCACCCAAATAGGCATTGAGCTGCTAGCTCCTAACGCCCAACCTTGTGGAGTTCAGTTATTACACCGTACGGGAGACCCTAGCGAATATTTACGCGGCATGTTGTTACCTGAATTAAGCGGCATAGGTCAGGCAGCAACATTAATTACGCCCCGTTTACCATTTCAATCAGGTCATAAAGTATCGATAAAGCTGAGTGACACAGAAACCAAATGCCAACTAGAAAAGCGGGTTTCAGCCACGGGTAGTTTTAGCCAATTTGAACTATCACAAACAGCCCATTTCAAAGGTGAAGATATTCTGGCCAAGAAAGAAGCATCTCAAGAATCAGAAGATGATTTTGATTCTTTATGGCCAACTTTATAAGTTCGCCGCTAAAAACATTTATGAATACATTAAGTGGGGCAAAAGCCCCCTGAATTAGTGCAATAACGAGAACATTACTAAGCAATGAAAAGAACAAAAGAAACGATATTTTTATTAATTCTCGATAAATCTGAGAATGACTCTGAAAGAATGGTCAGCTTGCTACGCAATGCTGGTATTCCCACGCGCGCGAAAAGAATTGAAAGTGAAGAAGACTTAATCGCAGCCCTTGAAGAACAGTCCTGGGATTTATTTTTAGCTCGCGAAGAAGAAGCTGACTTCGATTTAGACCAGGCATTAGTTTATATACAAAGAAAAGATCGCGATATTCCCTTCATTGTACTGAGTCAAAGCTATCAACACGATAGCGTCGTAAATCACATTAAAGCGGGTGCGAAAGATGTCATCCCTTTCGAGAATGAAAAGCACATTGTGGTGGTGATTCGTCGAGAATTAGATAACCGCACTATTCGCAAAAAACTACGTTTAATGGAAGTACAAATTCACGATGTAGAGCACCGTTGCGAATTATTATTAGACAGTTCAAAAGACGCCATCGCCTACATTAGTGATGGTATGCATATTTATGCCAACACCTCTTACATGGACTTCCTTGGCTACGACGACATTGATGAAATGATTTGTATCCCAGTGTTAGACACACTTTCATCTGATGCCCAAGCCAGCTTTAAAGAATTTTCAAAATTATTTGTAGACAACGCCATCTTTGAACCCATATCAGGAATTAATAGCACTACTGTTCGCGAGGATGGGACTGAAATCAAAGTTACCATGAGTTTATCCGAAGCCAGTTATGACAGCGAACGCTGCATGCAAATAATTATCAGGCCAGAGCAAGACAACGTAGAGCTACAAGAAAAGATCAAGGAGATGAGTCAACAAGATCTCTTAACCGGACTCTATAACCGCCAGTATTTTATGGAGCACCTGCATACAGCCAAGGAACTCGCGATCAATGATCACGCACATGCCACTGTTCTGTATTTATCGATTGATCATTTCCAGAAAATTAAAACGGGTCTGGGCATGGCCGATGCAGACTTAATTCTCAGAGACATTGCTAACGTATTAGATGAGCAAACTGATGACAACTACTCCCTTGCACGCTTAAGTGATGATGTTTTTGGTATCATCGCCCCCTGTAAAGATGGCGACCAATCGTTAGCACTCGCTGAGAGTTATTGTAAGCTGATAGAAGACCATCTATTTGAAGCGGGCGGTAAAACCCTGCAAGTCACACTCAGTATTGGTGTTACCTTAGTTACAGAAAATGCACCAAACAGTAATGATATTCTCGGCCGGGCACAAACGGCAGCACAAGAAGTGAAAGAACAGGAAAATCATGAGAATGGTAATGGTGTTCAACTATATGCACCGAAAAAAGATTCCATCCTGGATGATCACGATATCGCTAAAGATTTAATTCAAGAAGCCTTGAATAAGAATAAATTCAAACTCCTGTTTCAACCTATTATTAGTCTGCGTGGACAGGGTGATGAGCATTATGAAGCCTTTATCAGAATGCTTAATGAAGAAGGAGAAGAAATATCACCTTACGATTTCTTACCCCCTAGCGGCCCAAGCATGATGGCTAACAAGATCGATAAGTGGGTTATTCTGCAAACCATAAAGCACTTAAGCGAACACCGATCCAAAGGCCATGAAACCAAGTTATTTATTAACCTGACTGCCGAAACACTACAAGATCAGACCTTTACCTCCTGGTTAAATGTCGCCCTGAAAGCTGCTCGTTTACCAGGCGATTCCTTAATATTCCAAATATCAGAAGCTAGCGCTATCAGCTACTTGAAACAAGCAAAAGAATTTTCCAAAGGCATTAACACTCTTCACTGCAAGATGTCGATCAACCAATTTGGTCGTGCTTTAAAACCCTTTAATTTACTCAAACACCTAGAGCCTGAATACATTAAGTTAGAAGGCTCTTTTACGGAAGATATGCAAAAGGGTGAAGAAGCAAAAGAACATGCCAAAGAAATGATTCAAACACTACAATCAATGGGTAAAATTACCATTGTACCCTTGGTTGAAAGTGCTTCATTACTGTCTACCTTGTGGCAAGCTGGTGTTAATTATATTCAAGGCTATTACCTGCAAGCCCCTGCCGCTGAGATGAACTATGATTTTAACGAAGAAAATTAAAATTCAGTTGACAGTATTCTAAGCGCTACACCCGCAGCGGCCGTTCGATTTTCAACCCCAAGCTTTGGAAAAATCATTTCGAGGTGTTTATTTACCGTACGAGGACTCATAGAGAGTATCTCGGCGGTATCGCGATTAGTTTTTCCATTCGCAATCCAAAACAATACATCTGACTCCCGTTCGGTGATATCCAGCTTAATTCTTAACAAAGCCGCTTCTCCAGGTTTATTGCCATCAAGTAGCTTTATTAAGCGGTCACCACTACTATGGATACCTAGAAAACGTAATGACAAGGGGTAGTCAAGGTTCTTTAATGCGATCATATCATCAGCCTCAGGCTTACGAGATACCCAGTTTGCAATCTGATTGGCAAACAAGCCTTCCAAGTCACGTCCATCTACCTTAGCTTTGGCAAATAAAGCATAGGTTTGTGGCGTAGCCCAACGAACCTCACCCTCATTGCTTACCGTAAATAAGTGTTGTCCAGTACTGTCTAACGCTGACTGAGCACTCTTGGTCAAACGTGCATTTTTTAAATGTACTTTCATTCTGGCAATGAGCTCAGCAGGATTAATGGGTTTAATCAGGTAATCTACCCCGCCTACCTCCAAACCTCTGACAATATCATCGGTATCAGATAAACCCGTCATAAAAATGACTGGAATATCCGCCAGATCTGCATTGAGTTTGAGTTGTTTACAGGTTTCAAATCCATCCATGACCGGCATCACCGCATCTAATAAAATCACATCAGGACGAATGCGTTTGGCAATCGTTAAAGCTTGTCTCCCCTCAAGTGCCACTAATACATCTAAACCCTCTAACTCCAAGGCATCATTAATCAAACTCAGCGCGTCAGGAGAATCATCAACGACTAGTACAATATCGGTCTGCGTTAAGTTATCCATTGTTTTTATGACTCCAGGCAAGCTGCTAATTGTTCAAATTGAAAGTTCGTACTTAATACTTCCAAATATTGATGGAAATCAGTCGTGATAATATCTGCATCAGACACTTGTTGTAGCGTTTGGATCACTCCTTTTCGATAACCCATTTCTGCATACGCTTTAAGCTCTCTGATTAAAGCATGATCAGGAATCGCAAAAACCTTGCTTTCATTTCCTTGATAGCCTAATTTTGAGAACGCTTCTTCTGCATCCTTATTTGAGCCTTGAGTGATCCAGGTTAATTTGAGCTGCTCTTCAAGTTTTTCCAACAGTGCGCTATTACTAATCGGTTTCACTAGATAGTCATTATAGACAGCTTGAGGCCCGTCTTTGAACTTTACTTCTGGACGATGGGCGTTCGCCGATAGCATCAAAATAGGGGCGCTAATATTTTTATCTCGCAACATCTGCGCTAGTTCAAAACCGTTTTTACCCGGCATGGATACATCCATTAAAAACAAATCGGGTTTGGCATGGGCCACTAGATTTAAACATGACTCTGCATCAAAGGCTTCAAGTGTGGTAAAACCCAACGGTATTAACAGATCCGACAAAAAGCCTCTCAACACAGGATCATCATCAACCAGACAAATGGTGCGTTGATACCCTTCATAGCCAATAATTTTGGCCTTAAGCGAGGCGGTTTTTTCTTGAGTATTCACCCAAGGAAGCATCAGACAAACTTTAAAACGACTCCCCTGCATTATCTTAGACTCTAGCTGCAACTCCCCTCCCATAATTTCGGTTAGTAGCTTTACAATGGTCAAACCTAGCCCTGTCCCCTGCACGTTTGGCGCTTGCAGATTTCTAACACGCTCAAAGGGGTCAAAAATGCGTGAAAGATGTTCTTCATCAATCCCCGCCCCTGTATCTTTAATCACAAATTCAGCAATTTGAGAGCGATAATTCACTTCAAAATTGACCTCTCCTTTTTGGGTATATTTCACGGCATTCGAGAGTAGGTTGATCAGGATCTGACGTAGTCGTTTTTCATCTGCCATCACCACTTTCGGTAAACGGTCATGCACAATATAGTTAAATGCTATACCTTTGTTTTGCGCCTGCATCTTAAACATATTAGCAAGCTGTTCTAATAACTCCGGAAGCTGTACACGGTTACGATCCAGGTCCAGGCGACCTGCTTCAATTTTTGAAATATCCAACAAACCTTCAATCAAATCGGCCAAATGCTGGCCACTGCGGTGAATAATATTTAAACCACGGCTTTGAGAGTCACTAAGGTCCGGTTTTTCTGCCAATAATTGAGCATACCCCAAAATTGACTGTAAAGGCGTTCTTAATTCATGACTAATACCGGATAAATAGCGGCTCTTGGCATCATTGGCTTTTTCGGCCAGCTCCTTAGCTTGCTGCAAGGCGCTATCTGTCTGTTGGTGTGCCTCAATTTCTCGCATGAGTTTGCGTGTCTGCCGGTTAGACTCCATTTGCGCAATCACCCGTGTCTCATGAGCAAGCAAAAATAGCCAGGAAATCACGCCACTGACAATTAAGAATATAAAAAACAAGGTAAACAGACTTTGCTGAAGTATCATCTGTTCAGACAAAAGCGTGGGCTTCATGTGCTCATAGACTAAAGCGAGTAGAGCGGCGTTAATCAAATTGGTTATGAGCAACAAGCCCATAAAACGCCCTAACCTCGAATTCACTGCACGGACGGCTTTACCTGATAATCCCCCCATCAATCTACCAGAAAAAATACGCCGTAAAAAATTTGCTATCTGGCGAGACAAACGAGCATGAGGCTTACAGCTATCTAAACAACGGACATCCAGCGAACAACATAATGAACAAATTGGCTGAGCATAGACACCGCAATAGCTCATATCTTCGAGATCAAACTTGTTTTCACAAATCCCACAGGTCAGTAAATGATAAGGCTGTAATCTATTCATTGCTGGTTGATTGATAGATTGATGTGCTGACGGCTGAAGCAATGGAATCAATTCAGGCGACTGCCTCGCTAAATAATATTTACCATTCGTCAACCAAGCAATGCTTGGTACGGCAATAAAACAAACCAACAAACTCACAAAATGACTCAAATTATGTGTAAGCTCACCAAACAAACCCAAGTAACTAAACATACCCAGCAAGGTAGCCAAAAACATAGAACCGACACCCACCGGATTAATGTCGTACAAATGACCACGTTTAAATTCTACAAAAGATGGACTTAAACCCAAAGGTTTATTAATTAATAAGTCAGCAGAAAGTGAACCTAACCAACTCACTGCCACTATCGCAAACACCCCCAGAATAGCTTCCAGCGCTTCATGTATCCCCAATTCCATTAAAATTAAGGCAATCGCGACATTGAACACCAACCATACCACACGCCCAGGGTGACTATGCGTAGCTCTTGAAAAGAAGTTTGACCAAGCGATTGACCCCGCATACGCATTCGTCACATTAATTTTCATCTGTGAAATAATCACCATTATTGCAGCTAACACTAAAGCCAATGTTGGAGATTGAGTTAAGTAGCGAAAGGCTCTTTCATACATATAAGTTGGATCACTGGCCGTGAAATAACTTACCCCCTCATTAATTGCCAGGTAAGCGATAAAAGAACCAAATAGCATTTTTATCAAGCCCATAAAAATCCATCCAGGCCCAGAAAGTATCAGCCAAAACCACCATTGCCGTTTATTCGCTTCGGTCTTAGGGGGTAAAAAGCGTAAGTAATCTACTTGTTCGCCTATTTGCGCCACCAAGGCAAAAAATATCGAAGCAGCAGCCCCAAATAATAGCCAGTTAAATTCATTCGCATCAGGTAGGTTTTCCGGCACATAGTTCACCCAGTCATCCACGCGTTCAAACTCAAAAAAGACGACGGTACAAATAGCCGCAATCTGAAGAATTAACCACAAGGTTTGGGTGCCTATTTGAAAACGACTTATCGTGGTGATGCCCTTCATTACAATTGGAATAACGGCAACAGAACAAAGAAAATAACCAACAAACAGCGGAATGCCAAGCAAAGCATTTAATGCGGAAGCTAGAATAGCGGCTTCTATTGCAAAGAAAATAAAGGTAAACGAGGCGTAAATCAGGGAGGTAACCGTTGAACCTAAATAACCAAAGCCTGCTCCCCGGGTGAGCAAATCAATGTCCAAACCATGCTTGGCACTATGATAAGCAATCGGAAATCCGGTAATAAAAAAAACCGCTGCGACCACCAACATAGCGACCACGGTATTTACAAAACCATAATTTAAGGTCACCGCTGCCGCAATACTTTCCAATGCGAGAAAGGCGGTGGCACCGAGCGCTGTTTTCCCTACACGACTAATACTCATTTTACGCGCTTTTCGTGCAGTAAAACGCAACGCGTAATCTTCCATGGTCTGGTTCGCGACCCATTGGTTGTAGTGGCGTCGAACCTTGAGTATTTTCTGTTTGGCGGTCATATTGGATCAATAATCTGTCTTTATAGGCCAAGCCACCATACAGATTATTTTTTTATTTTGCCTTCTTTTTAAACCATATAAAACTCACAATAAAGACGACAACTACTAAGGACACTTCGAGCATTCCTATGTGATAACTTCCCACATTCACCTGCCCCGCGGCATGTAAGCCATCATGCCCCCATACAAGGTTTGGCAAGCATAAGACCAGCAGCATAAAGTTTATTTTTTTAATTAATTCCATGATTCTCTCCAAAAAAGGTTAATACTATTAATTTAAACAACCGACTTAGCGGGTGGGATTTTTTTTAATTCAAGCATACCCTCGGTAATAATAAATTGAATAATGTCATCTAGCCCTTGAGCTTTCTTCAAGTTAGAAAAAACAAAAGGTCGCTCGCCACGCATTCTCTTGGCATCTCGATCCATCACCTCCAAGTCAGCTCCCACTAAAGTAGCAAGATCAATTTTATTGATAATTAGTAAGTCTGATTTGGTAATCCCTGGCCCTCCTTTTCGTGGGATTTTGTCGCCCGCCGAAACATCAATAACATAGATGGTCAAATCAGAGAGCTCAGGACTGAAGGTAGCGCTTAAGTTATCTCCCCCCGATTCAACAAACACTACATCCAAGTCGCCATGTCTTTGTGTGAGCTGATCAATAGCCGCCAGATTCATTGATGCATCTTCACGTATTGCTGTGTGTGGACAGCCTCCGGTTTCAACACCGATAATTCGATCAGCTTCCAGCGCTTTGTGTTTTGTTAAAAACAAGGCATCTTCTTGGGTGTATATATCATTGGTCACTACTGCAATGTTGTAATGTTTTTTCAAAGCAGCACACAGTGAACGCAGTAAAGCCGTTTTACCTGAGCCTACCGGCCCGCCGACACCAATGCGTAATGTTTGTTTGCATTTTGACATGTTTACTCCTTAATTATTAAGTATTGAATTACGACCTGAATAAGCGACTGTACTGGGTTTCATGTAAAGCACTGGCAATCGCCAATGCAGGTAAGCCCCCGCCAATGTTTGCTTCACTTACTTTTTCTGCCATAGCGAGTGTTTGACCAATAGTGGGTTGCAATTGCGTTAATAACTTCTGGGCTTGAGTTTGCCCTAAAGGCACTAATTTGGTTGCAGCGGCCACCTGATTTTCAAGCCATGACCATGTAAAACCCATCGCTGCTGAATGATAGTCGATTTGCCAATTGGAAGCGGCAAATGCAAATAAAACCACAAAACTCAGCTCTCTTCTTTTCATTCCCTCCTTCCCATCCATAGCCTCCCCCCCTTCTATAGACGAGGTTTTGGCTTCAAACTGAAAATCAAATGCAAGACTTTTCAACAATCGGTATAACGCTTCACCCATTGCAGTATCTGTTAATCGCAGTTCTTTGGTTTCTCTTGATGCCAAGGCTAAGTCGTTAAGATATAAAAATTTAGGCCAATTCTGTTCTTCTACACATTCCATTGCACCCCGAAGCACAGGTAAGTCAACACGGACTAGACTCTCTCTCAGCTGCAAGCGGATCCATTGCTCAACATCTTCATATTTTTTCAACCAGCCACACTCAATTGCATATTCCAAGCCTTGAGAAAAAGCATACCCTCCCACAGGCAAGCTGACACTACT
>Ga0105348_1000683_pt1 | contig 24838 bp, 21 predicted proteins | sample EN8Hudsemesocosm_2_FD_83504 | JGI IMG/M metagenome (GOLD analysis project Ga0105348, IMG submission 83504) | Methane-oxidizing microbial communities from mesocosms in the Hudson Canyon - EN8C Hudson Canyon | ecosystem: Environmental > Aquatic > Marine > Cold seeps | place: Hudson Canyon... | reverse complement strand
TTTTAAAAAAACAGCGTTTTTTCTAATGACCAGCCCTTTTTTAGCGAGGCAGATTATAGGGGTATTGAACCGTGCATACAACCATTCCAAAGGAGAAACTGTCGCTTGTTACAAAATAATTGATTATTTTTTACTCGATTTAACTTTTTTGAAGGAGTTCACAAATATTTCTGCATTGAGATTCCAGATACAAAATTCATAAATTAGGGTTTAAAGACAAAACAAACGCCAAACTATTGAATATGGCCCAAAATACCATCTAACTCATCAAGCGAATTGTATTTTATTACCAGCTTACCTTTTCCCTTAACTGAATAATCAATCTTAACTACAGCACCTATTTTTTCTGAAATTTCATTTTCCAGGCGTGCGACATCTGCATCAGGTTTATCTTGCTTAGGCTTCGTTCCTGCTGACTTTTCATTTTGAAGTTTTCTAACCAAAGCTTCCGTTTGTCTTACCGAAAGTGCTTTGCTTTCAACTTGACGAGCAACTAGTACTTGTTGCTCAGGAATCAGTGACAACATAGCGCGGCCATGTCCCATTTCTAAATCACCATGCTCTAGCATGAGTTTCACTTCATCTGTTAGATGGATCAGGCGCAGTAGGTTTGTGACAGTAGAACGCGACTTTCCAACTGCTTCTGCAACTTCACCTTGAGTTAATTCAAATTCTTCCTGAAGACGTTGCAGAGCAATCGCTTCTTCCATAGAGTTCAGGTTTTCACGTTGAATATTTTCTATGAGTGCCATCGCGACTGCCGCATCATCGGGTACTTCCCGAATAATGGCAGGTACACGATCAAGATTAGCCAACTGTGCTGCGCGCCAGCGTCGCTCTCCAGCAATAATTTCGTAGGAACCTGCCCCAATCGATCGAACAATGACAGGTTGCATAATGCCTTGCTGACGAATGGATTCTGCTAGTTCTTCAAGCGCACCTGGATCCATATCACGGCGTGGCTGGTATTTACCTCGTTTAAGCAACTCTACGGGCAATTGCTTTAACTCACCATCGACCACTTCTGTCTTTGTCAGGTTTAAACTGGTACCTTTTAATAAAGCACCTAGCCCTTTTTCACCCAAGCCTCTTTTTTTCGCCACGTAGGATTCCCTATATTCTTATATATGCGTGTTAAATAATTATGCTTCAGCGAGTTGTCGTTTTTTTGCTTCTGCTTTTGTCTTACGAACTATTTCACCGGCTAGTGCCAAGTATGCAATCGCGCCTTTTGAGGCTTTATCGTAGTGCAGTGCAGACATGCCATGACTGGGTGCTTCAGCTAAGCGTATGTTTCGGGGAATTGCCACTTTATACACTTGGTCACCAAAATATTCTTCCAGCTCTCGTGAAACATCACGGGTTAAACTACTTCTTGGGTCATACATAGTTCGAAGTATGCCTGAGATAACAATATGAGGGTTAATGGTCTCGCGAATTTGCTCAACAGTACTCATTAATGCGGCCAACCCTTCCAAGGCATAATATTCGCATTGCATGGGGATAATCACACCATCTGCGGCTGACAATGCGTTGACAGTCAGCATATTTAGAGAAGGTGGGCAGTCAATTAATATGAAGTCATATTGGTCACGTACTTTGTTTAAAACAATTTTTAGACGATGCTCCCGACCTATTTCATTTAAAAGCTCTACTTCTGCAGCGGTGAGGTCACCATTAGCAGGAATTACATCATAAGCGCCAATTTCAGAGCGAGCCACTACTTCTTCAAAGCTGGCTTTTTTAGTCAGCAAGTCATACGCACTCAATTCAACTTCATTTTTATTCACCCCGCTCCCCATAGTGGCATTACCTTGAGGGTCGAGATCTATCATTAGTATACGACGCTTGGTCGCAGCTAAAGATGCGGCGAGATTTACAGTCGTGGTTGTTTTCCCTACACCACCTTTTTGATTCGTCACTGCGTAAATTTTTGCCACAAATGCCTCTTTTTAGCTTAGTTTTCTGTTCGTTCAATAATAATTAAATGTCGCTGCTCATCACAACCAGGCACATTTAATGAAATGGATTCTTTTATCTCAAACGTGGAGGGGACGTCATTTGCTTCTTCATCTGGCGATAATCCCTTCATAGCCAAAAATTGCCCTTCATCTGCCAGCAAGTGTGCACATAAATTTACCATATTTCCTAATGCGGTAAAGGCTCTTGACAGAATCTGATCAAATTTTATCTCGACGTTTGCTTCTTCTACACGCCCATTAAATACCTGAATATTGTCCAAGCCAAGCATGATTTTACATTGTGTCAAAAATCTGGTTTTTTTCCCATTGCTATCGAGTAATAAAAACTCGGTTTGTGGAAAAAGTATCGACATTGGTATACCAGGCAAGCCAGGCCCAGTACCCACATCAAGGATATTTTTATGTTTTCCTTCATTTATATACGGCGCAATACTCAGTGAGTCAATTAAATGCTTGGTAAGCATCTCTTTTGGGTCTCGTATCGCTGTCAGGTTATAAGCTTTATTCCACTTTATCAGCAACTCAAGGTATTTAATGAGTTGCTCCAATTGAAAATCGCTAATTTCAATACCAATAATTTTTGCTGAATCAAGCAAGTCACTTTTGAATGCTTGATGATCAATACTTGAAATCGCCATTAACTTACCTCACCTTTTAAGCTGGTCTTTTGACCCCTTTTTTTCAAATAGACCAGAATCAAAGTAATAGCAGCCGGTGTAATACCTGGAATTCGCGAAGCCTGGGCGATGGTTTCCGGTTTCACATCAAATAGCTTTTGTTTTATCTCGTTTGATAGACCTGAAATCGTTTCATAATCAAAGTCAATTGGAAGTTTGGTGTTCTCATTCCGCTTGAGACGATCAATTTCATCTTGCTGGCGGCTAATATAACCATCATATTTGATTTGGATTTCAATTTGTTCAGAAACGGCACTCGCAACGCTGTGCTCAGGACTCATTACAGCCGTAATTTCAGCAATATGACCAATCTTGATTTCGGGTCGTTTAACTAAGTCAGCCAAACTGTACTCACGCTTAATCGGACGTTCCAAATACTTATCAGCAATATCACCACCGATAGAACCTGGCTGTACCCAAGTGGATTCAAGGCGTTTGGTTTCTTTTTCAATGGCTTCTTTTTTGTCTGAAAAGAGCTTCCAACGTTCTTCCCCTACAACACCTAGATTTTTACCCGTTTGGGTTAAACGTAAGTCTGCATTATCTTCACGCAACAATAAGCGATATTCTGCACGACTAGTAAACATACGATAAGGCTCACTGGTTCCTAGGGTGATTAAATCATCCACCAAGACACCAATATAGGCTTCGTCACGACGCGGACACCAAACCGGCTCTCCTTTCACTTTCAGCGCGGCATTAGTTCCCGCCAGTAAACCTTGAGCTGCTGCTTCTTCATAACCCGTCGTACCATTAATTTGACCAGCAAAGTATAGATTTTCTATAAATTTGGTTTCAAGGCTGTGTTTTAAATCCTGAGGGTTAAAGTAGTCATATTCGATGGCATAACCCGGACGCATAATATGCGCATTTTCAAAACCTTCAATAGAATGAATCAGGTCAAGCTGCACATCAAAAGGTAAGCTGGTTGAAATACCATTTGGATATAATTCGTGTGTAGTTAAACCTTCTGGCTCAACAAATATCTGGTGAGAATCTTTATCAGCAAAGCGATTGATTTTATCTTCGATAGAAGGGCAGTAACGTGGCCCAGTCCCCTCAATTACACCCGTATACATCGGCGAGCGGTCTAAACCTGCACGAATAATATCGTGAGTACGCTCATTCGTTCGTGTCACATAACAAGAAATTTGCTTTGGATGCTGTGCTAAAGACCCCATGTAAGACATAACGGGTGTGGGGGTATCACCTGGTTGCAAACCCATGACTGAAAAATCAACACTACGGGCATCAATTCTCGGTGGTGTCCCTGTTTTTAAACGGCCCACACGAAAAGGCATTTCTCGCAAACGTTTAGCTAAGGCAATAGAAGGCGGATCACCTGCACGACCACCAGACTGGTTGTCCAAACCAATATGAATCACACCACCTAAGAAAGTACCTGCGGTGAGTACAACGGTATGTGAATGGAAGCGAACCCCCATATTAGTGACCACACCTGTTACCCGATCACCCTCAACCAGCAAATCATCAGCTGACTGCTGAAAAATATCAAGATTAGCCTGGTTTTCCAACATATCGCGAATCGCGGCTTTATATAAAATACGATCGGCTTGTGCTCGTGTTGCCCTAACTGCTGGACCTTTTCGGCTATTAAGGATACGAAATTGAATACCCGCTAAATCCGTCGCTTTCGCCATTGCACCGTCTAAAGCATCAATTTCTTTCACTAAATGACTTTTACCAATACCACCAATCGCCGGATTACAAGACATTTGGCCCAAGGTTTCAATGTTGTGGGTTAATAACAGCGTCTGACTACCCATACGTGCCGACGCCAAAGCTGCTTCTGTCCCCGCATGGCCACCACCAATGACAATCACATCATAATGTTTGCGATAATCCACTTACTAACCTCACATCTCGATAAAATAGCGCAGCATTATAAAGACTCGTGGGTTTAATTTCAGTAAAAATCGTGCAAATAATAATCAATAAAACGTTTATTGTTTTATTTCTATGTGAATTTTAATTTGGTTTGAGTTATTCCACTCTATACATGCGTTTCTAGTCCTTCAAGCCAGGTTAAACTCAAAAATCTGCACTACAAAATCCTTGTAAATCTATTAAAATTAAGGCTTTCTTACCTAAGGCTTTTTCAGAATTTATTCCTTTGTGTATAACACTATATGTTTCCTCTATTTAGCACTTGAAATAGCTAAGTTTATTGTTTATCAATAACTTATCCTACTTATATTAATAAGTTATCAAACAACTTATCCACAGGACTTTATATTAATAACTTTAAATAAGCAGCGTAACATACTGATATTAAAAGATTTTAGTAATTATCACTCGTTTAAGATAATAAACTCGAAAACTTATCCACAATTTACTTCACTTGTTTAAGCTATGGTTACTAACAAGTCCTGAACCTTAATTTGCAAGTCTTCCGCTTTGAGATTATCAGGGGAAATAGACTTGTCTGAAACAATATCAATCCGTGACCAAAAGCGTTTGGGTAATGTGCTGAATGCCGCGCCATCTTTGTGGCTAAAGAAGCTTCCCCATAATCCTTTTAAAGCAAAAGGTATTACTGGAACAGGGTCTTTGGCTAATATCGTTTCAATCCCTCCTTTAAACTCATTCATCTTTCCATCTTTAGTGAGTTTTCCTTCTGGGAAAATACACACCATTTGACCATCACGAAGTGCAGCTGAAATATCAGTAAAGGCTTGTTGATAAATTTTTTCATTCTGGTGCTTTGGTGCAATGGGAATTGCTTTAACTAATTTAAAAAACCAGCCAATCATGGGATTTTTAAAAATATTATGATCCATAACAAAACGTATCGGTCTCGGACAGGCACCGGCAATTAATAGAGCATCTACAAAACTCACATGATTACACACAATCACCGCCGCGCCTTCTTTAGGGATATGTTGAAGATTATGGTGGCTTACACGGTAAAGTGTATGCGATAAAATCCACACGACAAAACGTAAGACAAATTCATCCACCTGATAGAAGATATAACAACAAATAACGATGTTCATAGTAGCGATCACTAAAAAGAAATCACTGATCGACAAGCCCATCATGCCTAAAAACACCATACCAGCAATCGCACTTCCCACCATAAATAGTGCATTCATAATATTGATCACAGCTATCGTCCTTGCAAGATAGGCTTTTGGTGCGCGTTCTTGAATATAGGCATAAAGCGGTACGATAAATATCCCGCCTGAAATACCAATCCCCGCTAAATTCATCACTAACCCCCAATTTCCATCAGTTTGTATAAATGTCAGCCAAGAGATCACTTCATACGGTTTTTCTGGAATTGAAAAAAATAAGGCGACACCAAATACCGTCAGACCTAGCGCACCAATAGGAACAATACCTAACTCCACACGTGATTTAGACAGTTTTTCACACAACATCGAGCCAAAGCCAATTCCAATCGTAAAAACAGCCAATAATAAGGTGACTAGTGTAGTGTCGCCATTCAGGATTTCTTTTGAGAAACCTGGAAACTGCGTCAGGTAAGCTGCCCCTAGAAACCAAAACCAGGAAATAGCCAAGATAGCCAAATATATGGGCCGGTTTTGATGGGTTGTTTTCACCAGATCATGTGTAGTAGTCAACGGATTATAAGAGACTTTTAAGTCAGGGATACTTGACGGTGCTTTCGGAATGCCACGACTTGCCCAATAGCCAGCCAGTGACAATAAAATTACTAAGACAGATACAATTATTAAATAAGCATCAAACTGCATAATAATACCGGCACTAATTGTCGCGGCTAGAATCGCGACAAAGGTCCCCATTTCAACCAATGCATTTCCACCTACCAACTGATCAGACTTTAAATGTTGAGGCAAGATGGCATATTTTGCAGGGCCAAAAAATGTAGACTGCGTGCCCATTAAAAATAGCAGCACCAATAAAAAAGCATACCTCTCATACATAAAACCAATCACAGCTGCGATCATGATGATAATTTCTAATAGCTTTATTTTTCTGATCAAAGAGGATTTTTCATATTTATCGGTAATTTGCCCAGCTATACCTGAGAATAAAAAGAAAGGTAGGATAAACAGACCAGCAGCCAAATTTAACACCAAATTTGTATCCATACCCAGTGCATCCGAGGCATTGAATGCAATAATCAGCATTAATGTGTTTTTATAAATATTATCGTTAAAAGCCCCCAGAAATTGGGTTGCAAAGAAAGGGCCGAAGTTTTTTGATTTCAGTAGTGCGGATTGACTCATCCCTGACTCCGTTTATTATTAATAAAGATAATGATTAGATTTTAAGTGATAGACTCAGGTGTTATTTTCCAATACAAAAACTGCTGAATATTTCACCTAATAAGTCATCAGGTGTGAACTTACCGGTGATTTCACTTAAGGCATCTTGTGCCATTCTTAATTCTTCGGCCAGTAACTCACCGGCATTCATTTCAGTCAACTGTTGACGACCAATCATCACAGCATTGACGGCTTTGTCTAAAGCATCCAAATGACGCCTTCTGGCTGTAAACGAGCCTTCAGTCGCGGCATTAAAACCAACACAGTCTTTTAAGTGTTCTTGAAGAAAATTTAAACCTTGTTTGGATTTTGCTGAAATAGAAACAACAGGATAGGGGCCTTCATTCGTAAATTTAGCCCCTTCTTTTAACTTATCCACTTTATTACGCACCACCGTTAGGTGATCTGTACGAGCAAGTTTTTCAACAAACTCAGACCAGTGCGTATCCACATTTTGCTCTTCCGGACGAGAGGCGTCCGTCACTAACAAAATACGATCCGCCTGTTCAATTTCCTTCCAGGCGCGGTCTATACCAATTTTTTCAACTTCATCATCACTATCACGCAAGCCTGCAGTGTCAATAATATGCAGTGGCATTCCGTCTATATTAATCTGCTCTTTTAGAACATCACGTGTTGTGCCCTCAATATCTGTTACGATAGCAGAATCTTTACCCGCCAAAGCATTCAACAAGCTTGATTTACCCGCATTCGGTTTTCCGGCGATCACCACTCGCATCCCTTCTGTTAGTAAAGCGCCTTGATTCGCATTTTTAAACAGTAAATTAAGGGTTTCAAGCAGTGTGTCTATTTGTACAAGTACATTGGATTCCGCCAGAAAATCGATCTCTTCTTCTGGAAAGTCTATTGCAGCTTCAACAAAAATTCGCAGTTTAATCAGCTGGTCAACGATGTCATTAACTTGCTTTGAAAACTCACCTTGCAAAGAACGCAATGCACAACGTGCGGCTTGTTCAGAAGTACTGTTAATTAAATCTGAAATAGCTTCAGCTTGTACTAAATCCAGCTTGTCATTAAAAAACGCACGTTGAGAAAATTCACCTGGTTCAGCAAGTCTGCCGCCGTGTTGAATAATCGTTTTTAATAACAAATCCAGAATGACTGGGCCGCCATGTGCCTGTAACTCAACCACATCTTCACCCGTAAAGGAATGAGGATTTTTAAAATAGAGTGCAATGCCTTGGTCTAAACGTTGATTTTGGAAATCATGGAAATCGCAATAATGCGCAAAACGATTTTTGGGACTAAAACCAAGAATGGCTTCAGCAACCAATAGGGCTTGTGGCCCTGAGATACGAACAATCCCCACACCACCACGACCTGCAGCGGTTGCAATCGCGGTAATGGTATCGGGATGATAAAGCGTCATAAGTTAAGCACTTATGTTAAGAACTAGCTTTTTCAATCTGTCGTGTGATAACCCATTGTTGAGAAATCGACAATATGTTGTTTACCACCCAGTAAAGTACTAGACCAGCCGGGAACCATAAGAAGAATACCGTCATCATCACTGGCATAATTTTCATGATTTTAGCTTGCATAGGATCTGGTGGCGCAGGGTTCAATTGCATCTGAATAAACATACTGATACCCATGATAATCGGCAGTATAAATAAAGGATCTTTCACCGACATATCGGTAATCCAGAACATAAATGGCGCATGACGAAGTTGTACGCTTTCAAGCAAGACCCAATACAAAGCAATAAATACAGGCATTTGCACGAGAATTGGTAAACAACCCCCTAATGGATTGATCTTTTCTTCTTTATACAACTTCATCATCGCTTGGGACATTTTCTGTCTGTCATCACCATATTGTTCTTTCATGGTTTTAAGCTTTGGTGCAACTCGGCGCATATTAGCCATGGAACGATAACTCGCTGCTGATAGCTTGAAGAACAAGGCTTTCACTACCAAAGTAACCAAGATAATAGAGATTCCCCAGTTTGCAACTAAACCATAGAAGAAATCTAGCAGTAAAAATAACGGTGTAGCAATAAAGAACAACCAACCAAAATCAACCGTCAAATCGAGATTGGGCGCAACGGCTTCCAAGCGTTCAATTATTTTAGGTCCAAGGTATAAATTTGCAGAAATTTCACCAGATTGACCCGCTTCAACCACGGTAGCAGGACTAATAAAGCCCATCAAATACAAACCATTACGCACTTTACTTTGATAAGTATGTTTCACTTCTGGATTTGGAATCCAGGCACTTAAAAAATAGTGCTGAATAAATGAAACCCATCCACCTTGAATTTCTGCATTAATAGGTTCTTCCAACATGTCATCAAAATCATATTTTTCATAAGGTTTTTCTTTACTTGAAAGAGCCATACCTAAGTAAGATTGCATGCCCATACTGCTTTGTTGAGAAGGGTCACCACTATTATCGCGTACTATCTTACCTGAGAAATTTCCTTCCCAAGAAAGTGTTGATTTATTGTTGATGATGTAGGAAACATTTAGCAGATAGTCATCACGTTTGAATTGATAACGTTTTATAATTGAAATACCAGATTGATCGACATAAGTGAGATCAATTACTAGCTCATTCTCACCTTCACCTAATTCATAATGTGTGGTAGTACTGGTATAAACAGGCATTGGGCCATTTTTAGAGGAATCGAAACCATTTTTACCAAATAAACCACTTTCAACAACATAGTGACGTATCGAATTGGTTTCTAATAAAGGTAAGGCCTGTTCAGAACCTAAAGTTACTTTATATTGAGGCATAGCGGCATAAACAATATTACCGCCTTTTAAGTTAATAATAAGATCTAACACATCTGTTTTAATACTGATGGTTTTATTAATTGAGTTTAAAGTTGATTCTGAATTGGCATTTGCTAATGTTGCTTTATTTTCTCCAGGTACGGTAAATTCATCTTGTGTACCTTGCTGAGCCACTGTTGTTGATTCTCTTGCCGATAGTGAAGAGTCTATCGATGCAGTTGATGATGGGTAAACAGGTGTGGCCGCTTGTTGCACAGGAACCTGCCCATAATCTTCATTCCAGGCAAGAATTAGCATGTAAGATACAATTGCTAAGCCTATAAAAATAATGCCGCGTTTAACGTCCATAATAGTTAACTACCAATTAATATTAAATATTTATAAAACGAGTATTTTAAAGCATCTCATTTTGTTTTATTACAAGGTGAATGACGACAAATTTCACTGGAGTCATTCAATTCTGGTACTGGATCTAATCCACCTTCACATCCGGGATGGCATCTTAACACACGACGAACAGCAAAGTAGCTTCCTTTGAAAACACCGTGTAATTGCACAGCTTCAACAGCATATTGAGAACAAGAAGGGTAAAAACGACAAGAAGGGCCAAATAACGGACTTATAAAAAGTTGGTAAGCACGAATTAAACTTATGACAATTTTTGTCATAATGGCTCTCAGCATAGTGCTATAGACAAAGTAGTGGGTTAAAAATGTAAGCCGAAACTAGGATTGATTCATTTTTCGGCTTAGCTTTTTCCATAAATATTGAAGTTCATCAGCACAATCAGCATTATCAATTCGATCAATGCCTTTTTTTGCTAAAACAACCATATCCATGTGTGGAAGCGATATTTGTTTATGTCTAAATGATTCTCGTAATAGACGTTTAACTCGATTCCTTTGTACAGCAAGTTTCACATGTTTTTTAGCAACAATAATTCCAAGCCTAGGCTTAGGTTGGGTGTTACTACGTGCTAGAATTAAAAAGTGTTTACTGGAAACTCTTAGATCAACTGCTTGAAAAACACTGCTGTAGTCTCCCGAAGTAAGCAATCTGGCTGTTTTCGGGAACTGCTTGCTTGAATCTGTATTGGTACTTTGCAAAGTCAGTACTAATAAAATTCTAGTTTATGCGCTTAGGACTTTACGGCCTTTTGCTCTACGACGGTTTAGAATCTGACGACCGCTTTTTGTAGCCATACGAGCTCTGAATCCGTGTGTACGCTTACGCTTAAGAACGCTAGGTTGGAATGTTCTTTTCATTTCCAGTACTCACAAATTATTAGGTTGAAAAAATAAGGTGCGAGATTGTACGTTTTTTAACATGCATGATCAAACCTTTTTTCAAATTCTTTTTAAGTCTTTTTCTCATTTCTCCTTCTTTCGCTCTAGTCATTAATAATATTATTTATATATCTTTTTAATATTATGTTTATTAGTGAGAACGAATTCTGTGGATATCCTAAAAATAGTGTTAGAAATCAAAATATTAGAATAATGATAACAAGGCTGTTAACTCTTGTATTAAGCTTGTCTTTAACTTGGATAAATATTGGATAACTTTTGCTTTAAATTATCCACAGATTTATCAGGCTAGTTTTCCACAAGTTAATTTTTAAGTCTTGAGGTGAAATTAGTACAAATCTTCTTCGGATTATTTTTAAATTAATTTTGTGCACAAGCTTGTGTATAAATAGATCATCTTTTTGATTTAAAACAATAAAGATATACACAAGCTGTTTATTCTTCTAAAAATAGGGCTAGCGATGCAGCTCAATTACCGTTAAAATTCACCGGCTTTTTAAGCTTCTACTCTTATTTAAAAACCTATCTTTCGTTAATAGATAGAAAGTAGGTTTACTATTAAGACAGCTAATAGCAAATCTACTCAGTATTATATTTGTTCTGTTTTTATTACGAAGCTACCTATTTGCAAGAGAGTAGCCTCTTTAGTTAGTACCAGCACAAAATTATTTACTAGTAAGTAGTAGTTAAATATAGAACGCTATGGACTAAGCATTAACCTTTAAATTTTTTGAAATGAGAGACTAAGTGCAAGATACTGTTTGGGCTGATTGTTTAGTTAAATTAAAAGAAGAGCTGCCAGGTCAGCAATTCAATACTTGGTTAAGACCACTTCAAGGCGAATATATAGAACATACTCTTCATCTTTATGCACCCAACAAATTTGTACTTGATTGGGTGAAAGAAAAGTTTCTTAGACGTATTTATGAACTGTTATCCGAACATAGTGGCAACGAAGAAGCCTCTGATGTTGAGTTAAAAATCGGATCAATTAAGAACAAAGACAGCATACCCAAAAAATCGTCAGCAAGCCCTGCAAAAGCAAAAAGTAAGGCTCCAGAAAGGGGGGTTAATAGGCCGCCCAGCCAAACAGTTGATCGAAGAGTAGATGTAGAAGGTGGGATAAAACACCAAAGCTCTTTAAATCCAAACTTTACCTTTGATACCTTTGTTGAAGGTAAGTCGAACCAACTCGCTCGAGCTGCATCTGTTCAGGTTGGTGAAAATCCTGGTGGTTCATACAATCCTTTGTTTTTGTATGGGGGGGTTGGTCTGGGTAAAACACACCTGATGCATTCTGTAGGTAATGAGATTGTTCGTAAAAACCCGAATGCCAAAGTTGTTTATTTACACTCTGAACGCTTTGTTGCGGATATGGTTAAAGCTCTGCAAATGAATGCCATTAATGACTTTAAGCGCTATTATCGTTCTGTTGATGCTTTATTGATAGATGATATTCAGTTTTTTGCCCGTAAAGAGCGCTCGCAAGAAGAGTTTTTCCATACCTTTAATGCATTGCTTGAAGGTGGCCAGCAGATGATTTTAACTTGCGATCGCTATCCAAAAGAAATTGACAATATGGAAGAGCGACTCAAGTCACGTTTTGGTTGGGGTTTAACTGTGATGGTTGAGCCACCTGAGCTTGAAACGCGCGTGGCTATTTTAATGAAAAAAGCCGAACAGAATAAAGTCGCCCTAAACAGTGAGTCTGCTTTTTTTATCGCGCAAAAAATTCGCTCAAATGTTCGGGAGTTAGAAGGCGCATTAAAATTGGTTGCGGCCAACGCCCACTTTACCGGACAGGATATTACACCCATGTTTATCCGGGAGTGTTTAAAAGATTTATTGGCCCTACATGATAAGCAAGTGAGTATTGATAACATACAACGTACCGTTGCTGACTATTACAAAATAAAAGTTGCCGACTTACTTTCAAAACGACGTACACGCTCGGTTACCCGGCCACGGCAAATGGCCATGGCGTTAGCAAAAGAATTAACTAATCACAGCCTGCCAGAAATAGGCGATGCTTTTGGTGGGCGCGACCACACTACGGTACTGCATGCCTGCAGAAAAATAGTTGAACTACGTGACAGTGACGCCGGTATACGAGAAGATCACCATAACTTTATGCGAACATTAACGACTTGATTGAGATGACGAGCCGATAACAATGAAATTAACGATAAATAGAGAAGATATCCTTAGCCCCCTTCAGATTATTTCAGGCGTTGTAGAACGTAAACAAACGATGCCTGTTTTATCGAATATCCTGTTAATTGCTGAACAGGGCGAAGTGTCACTAACTGGCACCAATATGGAAGTTGAACTGGTTTGCAAGTTAGATAATGTGCAAGTTGAAGTGGAAGGCCAAATTACTATTCCTGCCCGAAAGTTAGTTGATATTTGTCGGTCGTTAAAAAGTAATGCGGTTATTGGTCTGGAGCTTGAAGGCGATAAGATACATTTACGTTCAGGTAAGAGCCATTTTTCATTATCTACCTTACCAGCTGACCAGTTCCCTAATATTGAAGAAAATGAACATGATCTATCCGTTACCTTCTTGCAGAAAGACTTCAAGAATATGTTGGATGCAACTTCTTTTGCCATGGCACAACAAGATGTACGTTATTACCTAAATGGTATGTTATTAGAATTAGGTGATCGCTATGTGAGAATGGTATCAACAGATGGGCATCGCTTAGCGTTATCAACGCTCGCAACTGACTTAGAGCGCGAAGAAGCAAAACAAGTGATTGTTCCGCGTAAAGGCATTATTGAACTTGGCCGTTTATTAACAGATACTGATGATGAGGTCACTTTATCTATCGGTGATAGTCATATATATTCCCAGATAGGCAACTACAAATTTACCTCAAAATTAATTGATGGAAAATTTCCTGACTATAATCGCGTTATCCCCAAAGGTGGCGATAAAGTCATGATTGCTGAGCGGGTCGCTCTAAAAGATATGTTTACACGTGCAAGTATTTTGTCGCATGAAAATATTAGAGGGATTCAACTGCACCTGAGTACCAATCAATTGCAGGTATTTGCAAATAACCCAGAGCATGAGCAAGCTGAAGATTGTTTAGATGTGAATTATAGTTATGATGATTTGCAGATCGGTTTTAATGTTAGTTATTTAATTGATGCGATGAATGTTATTTCAACTGAAAATATCAAAATGACTTTGTTGAATTCCAATTCATCTGCATTGATCGAGTCAGCAGAAGATAGTGATAATTTATATGTCATCATGCCAATGCGTTTGTAGTTCAGGTTCATAGAAAAAAGTAGTTAATGGAATAGTGGTAGATTAATTTTATTTAAAACCAAGGGAAAGAAAATGGGATTTTTTATAGATACGCTTAAAGGCTCATTTAGAATTGCGCAAACAACAAGTGTACTGGCAAAAACCGGAACTAAATGGTTAGTTGGCCAACGGCCACCCAACCCAAAATTGTTACGTGATATTTTTGAGGAGTTAGGGGCCACCTATATAAAATTAGGGCAGTTCATTGCCAGCTCACCAACTTTTTTTCCAAAAGACTATGTTGAAGAATTTCAAAATTGTTTGGATAAAACAAAACCTTTTCCTTTTTCAGTTGCACGTAAAATTATTGAAAAAGAATTAGGTAAGAGTTTAAGTGAGGTTTTTTCCTACGTTGATCCAGTACCCTTAGCTTCAGCGTCAATTGCACAAGTTCATGCTGCAAAATTAATTACTGGTGAAGATGTTGTTATTAAAATTCAAAAACCAGGCGTTGAAAATGTACTACTAACAGATCTAAATTTTTTATATGTATCTGCACGGGTTATTGAATACTTGGCACCAAAATTATCATGGACTTCGATGTCTGGCGTGGTTGAAGAGATTCAACGCACCATGATGGAAGAATGCGATTTCTATAAAGAAGCTAATAACTTAAAAGAGTTCAATGCTTTCTTAAAGGATACTGAAAATGAAGATGTGGTCGTACCTAAAGTTTATGAGCAGGCTTCAGCAAGGAAAGTGCTCACAATGGAACGCTTCTACGGTGTTTCATTGACGGACCTGGATACCATTCGAAAATATTGTGATGACCCGGAAAGAACGCTGATCACAGCAATGAATACTTGGTTTTCAAGTTTAACCAAATGTCGTTTTTTTCATGCAGATGTACATGCGGGCAACTTGATGGTATTGGAAAATGGTAAAATAGGTTTTATCGATTTTGGCATTGTCGGTTCTATTAGTCCGGGTGCCTGGGAGGCAGTTTCTGACTTTATGACGTCTATCATGATTGGTGATTTTAATGGCATGGCTGATGCGATGACGCGTATCGGTGTGACAGATAAAAATGTTGATGCCAATGATTTATCAGAAGACCTTAAACGTGTATTCAACAAACTTGATGTTATGGTACCAGATAATAGCGCTATGTCTTTTCAAGGTGAAGATGATATCAATAGTGTCCTGATGGATATGGTGAAAGTAGGGGAAGACAATGGCATCCATTTTCCACGCGAATTTGCGCTATTGTTGAAGCAGTTTCTCTATTTTGATCGTTACGTACATGTGCTGGCTCCTGAGTTAGACATGTTTGTAGATGATCGACTTAATATGCTTCATTAATTTTCAGCTCTTGTTAATGGCATCATAAAGCAGTTCGTTCTTTTTTTGAAAATTGTTTAATGATGCTAACTTAGACTGATATTGAATATATATGGCAATAATTAACTTAACTCCTACCAACTTTCGAAACCTTCAAGCAAGTGAAATTAAATTTCACGACCATCTTAATTTTATAAGCGGCGTTAATGCATCCGGTAAAACCAGTTTATTGGAATCTATATATTTTCTTTCAACGGGTAAATCTTTTAGAAGTCGAAAGATACGCAATATTGTTAATCGTAACACTGAGGCAAAAGATTTTATCTTGTTTGGGCGTTTATCTGATGAGCTTGGAAATCATCACGAAGTGGGTATTCGTAAATCGATTACATCAAATACTGACTTAAAGCTAAATGGCGAGCCAATTCGCAGTGCTTCAAAGTTAGCGTTTATATCCCCCATTGTCGTAATTGACCCCAGTAGTTTTGAATTATTAATAGGCTCTCCTAAAATACGTAGAAGATTTCTCGATTGGGGAGTGTTCCACGTGGAACATGGTTTTTCGAAAGTATCGAACGATTATAATATTTGTTTAAAACAGCGGAATACCTTACTCCGAACTGTTAACATAGATATATTACAGCTCAATATTTGGGATCGTAAGTTGGCTAGTTTAGGTGAGACGATAGATAGTTATCGGTCTACTTACAGCAGAGCTTTATTGCCAATACTTAAAACCTTAGCTGCAAGTTTTATGATTGCGGATGGGCTTGAGATACGCTATCAGCGAGGTTGGGATAAAGAGCTAACAATGCAAGATGCATTAGTTAAGTATCAACTAAAAGATATTGAAAAAAAGTTTACTCAATTTGGTGCTCACCGAGCTGATTTAAGACTAACAATAAAAGGCCGTTCAGTAGAAGATATTCTTTCTAGAGGCCAGCAAAAGCTACTAGTTATTGCACTATACTTGGCCCAGATTCAGTGTTTGACTGATAAAGTAAATAAAAGAACGGTTGTATTAATTGATGATATTTCAGCTGAGTTAGATTCTCAAAATCTTCAGCGAATATTTGAGAAACTATCGAAATTGAAAACTCAGGTAATTTGCACAGCTTTGGACAGAAACTCTGTTCATAAAGCACTACCTGATTATGAAACATATAAGATGTTCCACGTGGAACATGGAAACATTTTGACAATAAAATAAAATCAACTTAGGTTTACTATTTAAATGAAATAGGTCGTCTAAGGTATTTATTAGGAGCAATAATTCCAATGAGTGAACAAGAAAATGAATATGATTCTTCCAGTATTAAGGTCTTAAAAGGCCTTGATGCAGTAAGAAAACGACCTGGTATGTATATTGGTGATACAGATGATGGTAGCGGCTTACACCACATGGTCTTTGAAATTGTCGATAACTCGATTGATGAAGCCTTAGCGGGTCATTGTTCAGAGATTAAAGTTGTTATCCACCCAGATGAATCAATTACTGTTTCAGATGATGGTCGAGGTATTCCAACCGGTATTCATGAAGATGAAGGTGTTTCAGCTGCAGAAGTTATCATGACGGTATTACACGCGGGTGGTAAGTTTGATGATAACGCTTATAAAGTTTCAGGTGGTTTGCATGGCGTAGGTGTATCGGTTGTAAACGCCTTGTCGAGTAAATTGAAGCTTACTATTCGTAGAGCGGGTGAAATATATGAACAAGTCTATCATGAGGGTGTACCTGAAAAGCCCTTGGCTGTTATTGGTCATACTGAAAAAACAGGCACCGAGGTTTATTTTCAACCATCACCTAATACCTTTTCAAATATTGAATTTCACTATGATCTCTTAGCTAAACGTATTCGAGAACTGGCATTCTTAAACTCGGGTATTAATATTCGGTTACTGGATGAACGCTCAGGAAGGGAAGATGTTTTTAATTATGACGGTGGTCTACAATCCTTTGTGGAATATTTGAATACTAATAAAACACCAGTTAATAGAGTATTCTATTTTTCATCGATTAGAGAAGAAGATGGTGTCGGTGTTGAAGTTGCCATGCAGTGGAACGATGGCTTTCAAGAGAATATTTATAGCTTTACCAATAATATTCCTCAGCGTGATGGCGGTACACACTTAGCGGGCTTTAGATCAGCTTTGACTCGTACTCTTAATACCTACATTGAAAAAGAAGGCTTGGGTAAAAATTCTAAAGTGAGTACTTCAGGAGATGATGCACGAGAAGGTCTAACGGCTATTGTTTCTGTCAAAGTACCTGATCCTAAATTCTCTTCGCAAACTAAAGATAAATTGGTTTCATCAGAAGTGAAAACGGCGGTAGAGCAGGAAATGAATGCGAGCTTTGCTGAATATCTAATGGAATTTCCACAAGAAGCAAAACTCATTGTTAATAAAATGATTGATGCTGCAAGAGCTAGAGAAGCTGCACGAAAAGCGCGAGATATGACAAGACGTAAAGGCGCTTTGGATATTGCAGGCTTGCCAGGAAAACTTGCTGACTGCCAGGAGAAAGATCCAGCACTTTCTGAACTATATATAGTGGAAGGGGATTCTGCGGGCGGTTCGGCTAAACAAGGCCGGGATCGTAAAACGCAGGCAATTCTTCCATTAAAAGGTAAAATTCTAAACGTCGAAAAAGCACGTTTTGATAAAATGATTTCTTCTGTAGAAGTGGGAACTTTAATCACTGCACTGGGCTGTGGCATTGGTCGTGAAGAATACAATATTGAAAAGTTGCGCTATCATAGCATTATCATTATGACCGATGCGGACGTAGATGGATCACATATTCGCACATTGTTGCTAACTTTCTTTTTTCGCCAAATGCGTGAAATTATTGAACGAGGTCATATCTTTATTGCTATGCCACCGCTTTATAAAGTGAAGAAAGGCAAGCAAGAGCAATACTTAAAAGATGAAGCTGCTTTGCAGCAGTTCTTAACTCAGTCTGCTTTAGATGGTACTAAGTTATTTGTTAATGCTGAAGCGCCAGCTATTTCAGGTGAAGCCTTAGAAAGTTTAGTGGCTGAATATCGGAATGTTGAGAATATTATTTCTAAACTTTCAAGAGTTTATCCAGCGCTTGCATTAGAAAAAATGCTTAAGGTCAAAACTTTGCAGCCGGAGTCTCTGAGGTCTCAAGAGACGGTAGAGAAGTGGAGCGCTGAGATGGGTGAATTACTGGGTGTTGATAGTAAGACTGGTATGAATTACGTGTTCTCAACAACTAAAGATGATGAGCGTGATTTATACTTGCCTATGGTAAGCGTTTTTGTTCATGGAATTTCCACAGATTACATCTTTAATCATGAGTTTTTTGAATCGCCTGGATACCAGAAAATATCCAAGTTAGGTGAATCTATTATCGACATCTTTGGTGATAGTAGCTTTATTCAACGGGGTGAAAAACAGCATCCTGTAACGGACTTTAAACAATCTCTTGCCTTTCTGATGAAAGAAGCAAAGCGTGGTTTAATGATTCAACGTTACAAAGGTTTGGGTGAAATGAATCCAGATCAATTGTGGGAAACAACGATGGATCCAGATAGTCGTCGTATGATGCAGGTAAATATTGAAGATGCGGTTGCCGCTGACCAAATATTTACCACACTCATGGGTGATGAAGTCGAACCTCGACGTGACTTTATTCAGACCAATGCATTGGAAGTTGCTAACCTCGATGTTTAATATATAGCAAGTATCGTTTTGCAAGATAAAAATAGGGCCTTTACGGCCCTATTTTTATCTTGGCGGAAGACTAAATGTGATAAAAAATAAAACATCAGAACAAAATTTTTAGTAAAAAAGGAAAAGTCATGGCTAAATCATTGCAAGAACAATTGATGGGTTCTGGGCTAGTCGATAAGAGTAAAGCGAAAAAAATTCAAAAAGAGAAACGTAAAAAAAGAAAACAAACACCTAAAAATGAGTTACTAAAAGAAGAGCAGCAAAAAACTGAGCTTGCTGAAAAGCAGAAGCAAGAAAAAGCAGAAAAGGATCGCGAGCTAAATCGTATTAAAAACACTGATAAAGATAAAAAAGCAATTAAAGCCCAGATCATCCAGTTGGTTCAAACCAACAAAATTGAGCCGAAAGATGCTGAGATTGGTTTTCAGTTTGTTGTGAATAAAGTGATTAAAAAACTATACGTCAATGATGAACAGCAAACACATTTACAACGTGGCCGACTAGCCATCGCCCAGTTGGATGAAGAATTCTATTTAGTGCCAAAAGCAGTTGCTGAAAAATTAGCGCAACGTGATGAGGCAATTGTAGTGTATTTACTTGATACTAAAACAAGTTCAGATGATGTTTTAGATGAAGATGATCCGTATAAAGACTTTGTTATACCTGATGATTTGATGTGGTAGGGGTAAAGGGCAAGCAAGTGAATTAGAGTGTGATTTTTTGTACCCTTGTGATTTTGCAGATTGGTGGACGAAACTAATTCTACGAATTTCATGTACATCTTTCATTGTCATTTGGGTAGGATTTTATATCTAATGCGGCATTAATTTTATGGATTACGGCTTAAGAGCGCACAAGGATAGCAAAGGGTTTTAGGTATAATAATAGGAGTATTCTAAGCGTCAGCATTAAAAACAAATTAGACAGCTTAAAAGAGCAACTAATTGATTAAATCAAACTCAAGAGCAGGGCAGTCCTTCCTAGGTATTTTATTGTTCATCACTTTCTTAAGTGCTTTTAGCTCTTGCCCTATTATTAATTCTCCTGAGAATTTAACAAGTTTTTTATTAACTTCAAAAACATTATCCCCAGGATAAAAATTGAATTGGTAGTATTCAGTATGAACTGCAATCAATTCAGCGATACCTTTTACCTTACGGTAAACACAGAGTAGCTCTTGGTCTTTAGTTATTTCACTGTCAATTGTAAGGCTGGATGTATCTTTAGAGGGTTGAGTGCTACAGGCAGATATAAATAACAGTACAGTAAGAAGTAATAAGCGGGTTATGGCTTTCATAAGGTTATAGTTTGTTTCCATTTTTAAGTTAATTATCTACTTGTTGTTTAATATATTTAGCCGGTGAGGTACCTGTCCAGCGTTTAAATGCGCGGCTAAAAGCACTCAATTCTGAAAAACCTAATAAAAAAGCAATTTCACTTAATGAGTGTTTATTTTTATCTAAATATACATAGGCTTTATCTTTACGGATCTGATCAATCAAGTCGTGAAATGAAATGCCTTCCTGTTTGAGTTTTCGATAGAGCGTATGGCGGCTCATACATAATTTTTCAGCAATATGCTCGGCGTCAATATTATCCTTTGCTAATTTTTTTTCGATCAGATTTGTTACTTTATTAGTAAGGGTTTCGACGGGTTTTATTTTTTTTAATAAGGCTTCAATATGATGAGTAAGCAGTTGGTGTAAATAGGAACTACGTTTGGGTAGCTTAAAATCTAAATACTGTTTTTTAAACGCAATAGAACAATAGGGACTATTAAAACGAATTGGGCAAGGGAATGCCTCATCATAGCGTGTATGGTAATCGGGCTTTTGGTGTTGAAATTGTATGTAAGCTATTTCAACACCATCCAGTATATGCTGTTTGGCGCGATACATTGAAATAGCTAATGTATATTCCATATCTGCTTTTGAATAAGCTTCGTCTACATCGCAAATATAGTTTATGTACGCTAGTTTAGCATCGGTTTTGACTTCAATATGCATCCCTTCATGAACAAGTGAATAATAACGTTCGTATTGATTCAGGGCAGAGTTGAGTGTGTCATTATTAAAAAAAATATGCCCAACGAGACCCATCTCATCATGGTAGGGATTAGAACCAAGAATCAGGGCTAATGAAGGCTCTTGCGTATAAGTTAATGCAAGCGCCCACAGAGCATGATAGCGTCCCATAGGAATACGTTGCTCGACATCACTTAGTTCATCGATACTGCAGGCAAGTTCTGCTTCTATTGTGCTTGCCTCCATACCTTTATAAACAAGATAACTGGCGAGCGTTTTAGCCGTTGAAGAATTCACGAAAAGTGTTTTATTTTTTCTTTTTCGTTCAGCAGCCATAGCAATATTTAGACTCGTGAAATGATTGAATGTCAGTTTTCAGAAAACGCTAATGTTTAATTTACTCGCAATTTAAGCTTGCAACAAGTAGTCAAGACTATGGCACATAAGGTCAAGCTTTGCTGTGAAGTATCCCCTATAGTTAGTTTGCGCTTGAGTTGTAGAGCTTTGCTTTTCAGTGTTTTTATTTTTAAGGTTTATTATTAATAGCTAGCGAGGTTAAGAGATAAAAGATGGAAATTTTTATACCACATAATACCAATGAAAAAGAAAATTGTGCTGCCTTGGAAGTGTACTTAAGTAGTATGTTTTTTTGTTAAATATTTTTTTGTTATTCAATAAACGGTAAAGCTTATTTTTTAATAAAAAAACAAATGCGCTTGAACCTGAATTAATACTGATTTTGGTTCAAGCTGTATTGTGTAAAAGATGATACCTTCCTTAAAAAAGTATTAGCCAGCTTTTCTGGTCATACGTTCTAAAATTGCCGAATGCTTTTCAAGCATCTGTTTAATGCGTCCCAATTGATTGACAGTATCGCTTGATTGTTTGGATTGATTACTAAAAATCAAGCCAACACGCCAATCCCCATCATCCAGAATATTTACCTTATTGACGACCTTGGCTTCAATGTTAGGTACGGTAATTTCTCCGGCATCCATTTCTAAAATAAGTCTAAGGTTAAGCTTTGAACCCAGCTCTGGTTCACTTGAAAGTTTCAGTGCTAGTCCTGATGGTGTGAAATCGATGACGTTCAAATCGAGCCAGCTTGAAAAAAGGCCTTGCTTGGATTTGAGTTGAGCTTTTAAATTTGCAGCGGGTAAGCGGCGTTGTAAACGTTTCTCTTGAGGGTGAAGCTGTGAAATCATTCATAAATCCTAATTGAATATTGAAACTGTTAATAATCAGGTTAGGACATAAAAAATAATATACCATCTAATTTATAGCTTAGATTCCATAAATGTGAACGGTGTAATGAAAATGAATAATTTAATGCTCGCTGCTAACGTAAAAGGTCAGGGTAAAGTGCTGATACTTTTGCATGGTCTGTTTGGCTCCTCTGACAATTTAGGACGAATTGCCACTGAGTTATCAAAGCATTATCAGGTACATACTTTAGATCTAAGAAACCATGGCGAGTCTTTCCATAGTGAGCTTATGTCTTATGAATTAATGGCAGCAGACGTACTTCGCTATATGGATGCAAATAGTTTTGAGAACGCCCATCTCCTTGGCCATTCAATGGGGGGGAAAGTCGCGATGAAAATAGCGCTAGATTACCCTGAACGAGTGGATAGCCTAATTGTGGCAGATATAGCACCAGTGACCTATCCTCCACATCATCAAGAGATTTTTGAGGGATTATTAGCAATCGATTTCAAACGTGATAAAACACGTTCTGCCGCTGATAAAATATTAGCGCAATATATTGAAACCTTGGGCGTTCGGCAGTTCCTATTAAAGAACTTTGTCTCCAAGCAACAAGGTGGATTTCATTGGAAAATGAATCTTTCTGCAATATATCAAAATTACTCTAAAATATTAGAAGGGCTTTCTAATAATGAAGCCTTTACTGGAAGGGTTTTGTTTATTGCCGGTGGTCTATCAGATTACATTAAAGCTGATTATAAAGAACAAACATTAAGCCTGTTTCCGAAAACTGAAATGAAAGTAATTCCTGAAGCAAGCCATTGGCTGCATGCAGAAAAACCACGTACCTTTGTAGGAATCTGTCATCGATTCTTAGAAGGGTGAATTAGATAAATGAGTCATCAGGTGAGTGATTGTTTTGAGTCATGCTGACATTAAAAAAAATGCTTTATATAAACCCTGTGTAATTGATTTAGAAGCCTCAGGTTTTGGCAGAGGGAGTTACCCGATTGAAGTCGGTTTTGTTACCTCTGACCAGGCTTTAGGCTGTTGCTTAATAAAGCCTATTGCGCAGTGGACTCACTGGACGGAGGAAGCAGAGCGTTTACATGGCATTAATCGATCACTCTTGAACGAAAAAGGCAAAGAGATTCTTTGGGTTGCTCAGTGGTTAAATGAAAACCTGCGAGGAATCACGGTTTATTCAGATGCTTGGGCGACAGATATGAGCTGGTTAGGCAAACTGTTTGATGAAGCGGAGATTCCACAGGCATTTAAAATGGAGTCGATTTTAAATTTATTAAATGAAGAAGAAAAAGAACAATGGACACCGCTTTATCATCAGGTTATTTGTGAAACAGATTTACAAAGGCATCGTGCCAGTACCGATGCGATGAATATTCAACAGACTTATCTCAGGCTTAAGCAAAATAATAAATAAAAAGTAAGACAAAACTCGGCTTGGACTGTACTACACTGAATAAGTTCTATGTTAGTCTCAAAATAACCGTGTACTACTTTTTTGGTAGTAGTCATTTTCTAATAAGAATTTTAAAAATCGTTCACGGTAAAAAAACAAAATTATAATAGGGGAATAAGGATATGAAAATTAAAAATTTAAGCATGACACTTGCTGCACTTGGCTTGGCTTTTTCTGCTCAATCAAGTTATGCAGGTTCCACATTAGATGCGGTTAAAAAGAAAGATGTTATTGCTTGTGGTGTCAGTACAGGTTTAGCTGGTTTTTCGCAAAAAGATGAAAAAGGCAACTGGAGTGGTCTGGATGTTGATGTATGTCGTGGTGTGGCAGCAGCTGTATTAGGGGATGCTTCAAAAGTTCAATATAAGCCTTTAACGGCTAAAGAGCGCTTCTTAGCACTTCAATCGGGTGAGGTTGATATTCTTTCACGTAATACAACCTGGACGCATACGCGTGACACCTCATTAGGCTTAAACTTTGCGGGCGTGGTTTATTATGATGGTGCCGGCTTCATGGTTAGTAAAAAGTTAGGTGTTAAGTCTGCGACAGAATTAGATGGTGCGAATGCGTGTATTCAAGCAGGTACTTCGACTGAGTTAGCCATTGCAGACTATTTCCGTGAAAATAAAATGAATTATAAAGCGATTACTTTTGATACTGCTGATCAAACACGTGCAGGTTTTGAATCTGGTCGCTGTGACTTTTTAGTCTCTGATCAATCACAATTATATTCATTACGTATTGGTCTTAAAAATCCATCTGGAGCCCTTGTTCTCCCCGAGGTTATTTCTAAAGAGCCATTAGGCCCTGTTGTTCGTCAGAAT